>Ga0114967_10000220_pt1 | contig 47817 bp, 38 predicted proteins | sample M_130628_MF_Meta_FD_92639 | JGI IMG/M metagenome (GOLD analysis project Ga0114967, IMG submission 92639) | Freshwater microbial communities from Lake Montjoie, Canada to study carbon cycling - M_130628_MF_MetaG | ecosystem: Environmental > Aquatic > Freshwater > Lake | place: Lake Montjoie... | reverse complement strand
CTGGGCCTTTGAACCTCTGAGCCTTTGAACCTCTGGGCCTTTGAACCTCTGTGCCTTTGAACCCCTGGGCCTTTGAACCTCTGTGCCTTTTAACCTCTGTGCCTTTTAACTCTAAACTTTTACGGCTGAACGCCCAATTTCACCAAATTGTCACGGGCATCTTTATAGTTTGGATTTCGCTTCATTACCTCTTTCAAATCTTGAATAGCTCCTTGCGTATCGCCTAAACTATAACGTGCTACAGCACGGTCGTTATAGGCCGTATCGATTGCAATGCCAAGATTTATCATTGTCGAATAATCATTATAAGCCTCTTTAAATTTATTGGCTTTCAGATAAGCAAATGCTCTGAGACCTAAATAAGCATTTTTATCCTGTCCGAGCTCCATTGCTTTTGTAAAATCTTCGGATGATTGCAGAAAGTTTCCAGCATCTCGATTGGCAATTCCTCGATTATAATAGGCCACAAATTTTCTGTGATTGGGTGAATTTTCAATACTTTTTTGGTAAAGTTCTAATGCCTTTGGCATATTTCCTTTTAAATAATACGCATTGGCCAAAGCTCCTATCAAAGCATAAGATTGCACACCTTTTGAAGCCGCATATTCACCGTAGCGAATAACTTGGTCGATTTCGCCAGAACGCCCGAAATGATTGGCTAAGTTTTCATTTACAACTGGCGATTCGGGCTCGTATTTGTATGAATTAGCAAATAATGTTCCCGTATCTTTATATGTAAGCGTTTGTTTATAAGTAAAATACATAAAAACGGGGGCAACCGCCAAACTTCCATAAAGTAAAAGGTTTTTAGACGCTACTTTTTCATTTAGAAAATAGAAAACCGAAAATATGATGCCAAAATAAGGAATATAAGTATAACGCTCAGCCAAAATAGCTCCACCAACTGAAAGGAATTGAAGCACCAAAACGATAGTGAAGAAAAAGAACATGATTCCGAAGAAAATCTCTTTTTTACGACGGAAATAAAATGCCGCACCGCCTAAAATCAATATAGCCCAAATCGGTGAGGTAATATATTGAATCGCTCCGTATTTATCGGGACTTGGATAGGCATAAAAATTATGCTGATTGATAGGTATAAACAACTTGAAGAGATAAACCAAGAAACCATAGAAGCCGAACTTTATCCTATCGCCGAGCGTGAGGGCATCACTGAGGGCAACGTCGATGGTCATTTTTTCGAGTCTTCCACCTAAATCTCCGCCACCTTGTACGTGTACAGCCAAAGCACCAAATAATAAGGCTAAAATGAAGAAAGGTATTTTTGTGACAACATTTTTAACAGTCAAAAAACCTTTGTCAAACCAATAATCAATCAATAATAAAACCAAAGGCAATACCACCGCCATTGCTTTTGATAAACAAGATAAAACAAAGAAAACAAAGCAATAAATGAGCATCTTTCGCTCGTTTTTCTCTAGATATTTTACGTAATGAATACAAGCTAAGAAGAAAAATAGGGTATAAAGAACGTCTTTACGCTCAGAAACCCAAGTAACTGACTCAACGTGCATGGGATGGATTCCCCAAAAAAGAGCTACCAAAAAACTCACCAAAATATTATTTCGAGTAAGCTGCTGTGAAAAACGGAAAATCAGAAATGTATTTACTAAATGTATGAGCGTATTGACAACAATGAAAGATGTTGAAGCCTTACCAAAGAAAGCCGAATTGAGCCAAAGCGAAGCCACCGTAAGTGGATGGTAGTTTAAGGCACATTCGACAGTCAATAGTCTGATAAGATTGGCAAGTGTTGGGTTCTGAATCATGACGTTTTCAGTTGCATACATTTGGTCGTCCCAATTGACAAAGCCATTTGAAAAGCCTGCCGCAAAAGAAATGACTACCGCAACAGCCAAAATAATATAAACTACCGTCGAACTAAACGAAAAATTGTTTTCACTAGTTTTAGGGGCAGAATACGCCATAGTTTGAGGCGTACTTGAAGTTTGTAGTGGTAGATTTGGTTTGGGTTTTTGTTTATTTTTTGCCATGTTTCAATCAAGTTGAGTTCTCGTTTGCGAATATAGCAATTTCTTTGCGAATTGGAACCTCGACTTCGCTCCGTTACCGAAAATTAACAATCGGAACCTCAGCTTAACTCGGATACCTTGATTCGTCAATTGTTACCTCGACTCCGCTCGGTTAACGTGATTTAGTAATAATATAATTTCTTAAAAACCATCTTTTTCATCCTCAACTTTTTTCTTTTTCACGTCTTTTTTCTGGGTTTCTTCTTTTGGTACATCGGCTAATTTCTTGGCATCGCCTGGTTTTTGGCCTGCCACTTTTGGTTTTTCTTTGATACCTCTATAAGTTTCCAAGAAAGTCTTACGGAAAATCATGGCCTCTGAAAAATCAACTGGAATTACTTGATAATCTTTACTTTTTTTCTTATCTGCTTTTGCGATAATGGCAGCATTAAAATTATCATCCGATGAAAAAAGACCCATTTGCCCATCTTTGTAACCCATGTAGTACCAGTTTTCAGCCGAAAGTTCTAAGAAAATATACATTTCGTCACCCGTGATTGAGTTTTTCCGAATCTCGACATAGCCATTGACTTTGGCATTAATATCTGTTTCGCCAATATTTGAAATACCCAATTTCCCAACGCTTCGATAAGAATTGTATTTTGGCGACCAAAGAAGTTTTAAATCACTAAAGACAATGGTATTGATAAATTTTGGGGAAAACTTAAACAATGGTATATATTCACGAGCTGATTTGGCCTTATAATCGTCAATGTCTTTATCGCCTACAAATTTGGAAATTTTGGTAATCAACTCTGTTGAATTTAATTCGATTGCCGCCTCATTTAGGCCTAAATCAAGGTTTGTTTTTACGATTTTATCGGCCATATTGTTTAGTAAAGGCTGTGCAATCGGGAAATTCATGAGCATCATTGTATTAAATTCATGATTGGCGGTATCAAGTCTAATTTTGGCAAAGCCCGATGTTTGAACATAGGGTGAAACGTTATCACTAAAAAGGTCGAATTTGCCTTCTAAATTGATAATCCCTTTTTCATCCAAAATCTCATATTTATTACTTGTCAAAGCCCTCCCTTCTTCTGGAATAATACTAAATAAATGGTTCGGCTCATCTCGAAGGCATACCCCATTAGCTAAGAAAACGTCTTGGTCTTCAGGTTGTTCTTTTGGTGATAAGAAGGTAGGATAAAGACCATTGGAAGAAGCAGTTGACCGAAAATGAAGTCCTGCAAAAATCGGCATGTCACCACTTTTCAAGTTTTCATCAACCGTAATCTTTATTTCTTCCGATTTATCTCCTTTATAGCTTATCCAATAACCGCCAAGTTTCGGGTATTTTTTGAGTACAGGAATAATATAACCGTCAAGCGAAAGGTTTTTGATTGGGGCAAGCATCGTTATTTCTCCTTTATAAAGCATTTTAGGAGAGAGAAATACACTATCACGCTCAATAACTGATGCCCGTGCCACGGTCGAAAGTTTATCATTTTTATTATTTTTGGCTTCGCCATTCATTGTAATTTCAGTCAACTCAAAATTACCCATCTTGATATTGAAGGTATCCTTTTTCACATTGACGAACTGATAAGCGGCATCTCCCGTGTATTTATTTTTTGATATAATTTGGATATTTCCGTTAATCAAATTGTGATACCCATTGAGCGTATCAATCGTCAAGCGTGCATTTTTAAATGGCTGCATAGCGGCATCTCGACGAATAGCCACTTGTCCTTTAGCGGGAATAATCTTAGCATCGGCCGATTTGATAAATGGCACACCACCAATATTTAAAGTCATTTGGTCTATATCATAAGCGGCTGAGTTAGAATTAAACGCCAAACCTTCCTGCGAAATATTGGTTGAGGTAAAGACTGAAGTTTCGAGGTCACCTTTCATAGTAATCTTCTTGTCCTTGATACTCCACTCGGCACGGTCAATATTGGTTTTATAGGCAGTATAAGGGAATTCAAACGACGATCCGGTGCTATCGTTGAAGTTTCCTTCGTTGGTAGCGATATTTACAAAGCTCTTATTTACTTTGAAGTTTACGTTTACATTTTTACCCAAAAGTACCGATTTGGTCGTTTTTTGGCTTGATTTTACATTAAACTGCGACCTATCTGCAATAAAACCTTCTTTATTAAACATAAATTGGTCGGAAGCTGTCTCGGAGTCAGTACGAATCAACTTGCCCAGACCGAACAAACCACCCGAACGAACAACCAACTTTCCTGTAAGCAAAGAAGTACCAGTATAGAAATTGAAACCTGCTTTAGAGGCGATAATCATGCTATCAACTTTCGGCAACCATTTCAGAGTGTAATCAGTAATATAAACTTGCGGAAAATAGGAGCCTTTCAAAACACTTTCATTCACCTTTCCTAACTGACCCAATGCCATAAGTGAATCGGCCATAAAAAGGATTTCTTTGGCGGTCATATTTGCAGCATGGTGATTGATAATTCCTTCGGAGTGAAGCCCTTTTCCATCCATTGCCAAAGGCGAAGAGAAATTGACCGAGGTTTCATTACCAAAGATATTATATTTACCGTTTGGCACTTTATGGAAGAAACCAAGTGTTGTATCAGGCATCACACGCAAAACTTCTTTGAATGGCTTAAAAATATTTCCCGAATAGAATGTGCCACTAAATTCCATATCTTTGATGGCCAAACTATCTAAATCAATTTTCGGTACATCGAAACGCACCTCTCGGCTGTATTTTCGTATGCCACGAGCTGGTTCATCGAAATAAACAATAACACCTTCGTCGATTTTAAGTCTTGGGTATTGCGGTAAATACACTTTTCCCGACTTATTATCTGGGCGATTAAGAAATAAGGTTCCAGGTTTCAAAAATTTAATATGTCCAGCAATTTCTTGTCGGCCGCCTTTACGATAAACTTCTTGCGGAGTAAAAGTTACAGAATCAATTTTATTGAGTGACAATGAAAATTTTTCGTAATCAAACAACAAATCCTTGCCCGAAAAGCGATAGTTTTTGGCCTTAAACTGTCCACTAAATGTAAAAGTGCGGTTTTTTGAAAGCTTGATTGTACGGTCATAAGGCAATACGTACATCTTGAGTGAATCACTCAAATTAAATCTACGAATACCTCTAATTGTCAGTATTTTATCATTAAGATTTAATGTTGCATTTGAAGTCGAATCTTTGCTATTTCCATAGAAGGAAGGAATCAAAAAGTCATCAAAATCTTGTTTTCCTGCAAAAGCTAATAAGTAGTGTTGTCCTTTATTGGTAATTTTAAAAATATCATCCGCAGGGTTATAATCTACAAAACCTTGTTGCACGGCTAGCATCAAACCACCACCAATATTTTTCTTTGTCACTTTATTGTAGGCAGCAATTTCATCCAAAGTAAAAGATAATTTATTGTTTTTTTGTGTGAAATTACCAACCATCAGTAATGGATTGAAACCCGAACTACTATTCAAACCCGTTACTCTTTGGGCATCATAGAAATCGAAGGACTCAAATACTGCGGGCATTTGGGTTCGAGCTGAAAAGGAATAAAAATCCATTTTCCCTTCGTTCAAATTCCAACGCATCGCATCAGATTTGATATTCATTTGGTGATAAGTGTCCGAAAACGATGCTTCCTTAAACCCACCAACATCTATTTTATTGAGACGTAAAATATTATTTTTTTGATTATAATTAAACTTTACGGCTGGATGGTAAATAGAGTCTTTTTCAATAAAAGTTACAAAATTAGCCAATTGTGAAGTAATCAAGGAGTCACTTAACTCGAAGCGAGTGCTACTGGCTTTAAAGGAATACTTTCCGTCTTTTTTAACCGAAATACTTGAATAGCGATTCTGAACCGAAGAAGAGAAAATCTTACTTCCCAACATCGAAAATCCACCATGATATTCAATACTTCGCTCTATATTTTTGATAAAAGCATCATTTTCGTAAGACATAAATCGCGGATACGTAGGCCGAACATTCTTATTTCTTTTCTCGCTTTTATATTCAAAAACGCCTTTAATTGGAGCAGTTAAACGGTCGGGATAAGTCAAAGTTACCTCTTCGGCAGAAAACTTAGGATTACGGATTTCAAAAGCAAAATCTGTCAAAACGATTGATATTTGAGGTAATTTGGCACTTTCAAAGCTAAACAATCCTCCTTTTCCAACAAAAATTCCATCTTTAAGCGAAACAGTTCCACCCGTCTTTTTTATCCAAACCGAATCACTTGCCGTAGCGATCACAAAATCTATGTCATTCAACTGAATCGAAAGTCCACCAATAATTGGCATTGATTTTTTATCGGCAGAAAGTATAGGTTTAGCCGAAGTAATGGCAGCTTCTGGAGCAGGTGCCGTATCCCAATCATTAAAATATTTAGTTTCTGGAAGTTCGTTTGGCGTTTGGGGATTAGATGTTGGTGATTGGACGCTTGTTTCTACTTTTTTGTCTAAAAATTTTATCTCAAACGTTCCACCCAAAGCATACAAACGATTGAAGTTTGAGGCGTACAAGCGGCGTTTTTCAATGAAATCTTTTAAAATCTCCAACATTTTGGTTGAAGTTTTTAAATCATATCCATCGACAAACTTTTGGGTGATGCCTATCAAACTACTTATTTTTTCATCCGAAAACTTTTCTTGCTCAATCGCCTTATTAAGAATCGTGAAGAAAAAATAAAACTGAGCCATTTTATGTCCACGGGTTCCCATGCTACGACACGTGGCAATGAGTGCTTTTTTCTGTTCTGGGCTAAAGCGTGAAGTCCAATAGGTTTCAAACTTTTTGCCTGTTGCAATTGCCACCGAGTTATTGTCAGTTGCCATTACGGTCTGAATATCCGAAATGAAGGTTTCGGGTTGCTCAGAAAGCCTAATCAACTGTGCTTTTGATAAAAAAGGCAACAAGGAAATGATGAGAAATAAAATGAATTTAAATTGCTTCATGGGTGAATAGTCGTCAATAAACAGTTTTCAATAAGCAGTCATACTTAAAAGGCACAGAGTTGCAAAGGTTCAGAGGCAACCGTCGCTCTGCACAAAGTATTGATAATGAGACAATTAAGTAGTCCACAATCAATAGTTTACAGTCCACACTAACATAACATAATGTCTATCAGTTTTTTATGAAAAACAAATTTGTCGATTAATCTTAACTCATTACTTAAGTGCTTAGAAAATAGATGCTTCAACTTTTAAAAACGACCGAAGCCCATTGATTCTTGCTTAGTTGGGCTACTTTTTTTAAACCGAGCGATTCGGCAAGCACCTGAATATCAGCGATATCAGCTTCATAAAAACCACTGATGATAAGAGAAGCACCTTCGGCCATGAATGTTGTGTATGCTGGAATTTGCTGCAATAAAATATTTCGATTAATGTTAGCCAAAACAATTTCATATTTATCCTTTGGTTCGTCTTCAATTGTACCCAATCTAACCGCAATTTTGCTTGCATTATTTAATGCAATATTCTCGATAGTATTTTCGACCGACCATTCGTCAATATCAAAGGCACTGATGTATTTTGCACCAAGTTTTTCGGCCAAAACTGCTAAAATACCCGTTCCTGTGCCAACATCAAGCACTTTTTTATCTTGATGTGGAATGCTAAGCTGATGCTCCATGACCATAGAGGTAGTTTCATGATGCCCGGTTCCGAACGACATTTTTGGTGTAATGATGATTTCGTACAGGTAATTGGCTTGTGGCTCATGGAAATCGGCACGCACATAAATATCATTACCGATAGAAATGGCTTGGAAATTTTTTTCCCATTCTTCGTTCCAATTTTGTTTGGCAATTTGCTTAAAAGCATAAGAAATTGGTGTTCGCTCGGCATAAATTTCGAGCATATTTTTCACGGCTAAATCTTCAAAAAGAGGTTCTTGAATATAGGCTTCTAAGCCATCTTCGGTTTCAACAAAAGTTTCAAAGCCAAGTTCGGACAATTCGGCCATCATGATTTCATTGAAATCAAGGTCAATTTTTAAGGAAAGTTCGATATATGACACTTTAATGGATTTTATTTAATTGTAGCCGTAAAGTTCTGAATTTCTTTGTTATCAACAATAAAATTATTTTGAATAAGTACTGAGACAAGAGATATAAACCTCATCCTAAATCCTTCTCCACAGCAGAAGGACTTTCAAAAGAGAGAATTTACGTAGTAAAACGTGGATTACAAATCAAAGCTCAAAGGTCGGAGATTGAAAATCTCGAGAAGTGGCTGAGAATCAACAATCTTCCCCTCTCCTGTGGAGAGGGGCCGGGGGTGAGGTTTTTTTTCGTTAAAATCTACATATCAACCTCATCCTAAATCCTTCTCCACACGAAAAGGACTTTCAAAAGGAAGAATTTACGTAGTAAAACGTGGATTACAAATCCAAGCTCTAAGGTAGGAGAATATAGATCTCGAGCAGTGGCTGAGAATCAACAATCTCTCCTCTCCTGTGGAGAGGGGCCGGGGGTGAGGTTTTTTATCGTTAAAATCTACATATCAACCTCATCCTAAGTCCTTCTCCACAGGAGAAGGACTTTGAAATTGAAGAAATTACGTGGTAATCGTGGATTACAAATGCACTACTCTTTGGTCGAAGATTGAAAATCTCGACCAACGGGGAGAAATAAGGAGGGGAAAATATATCTGCGTAGTATGAGTTAGGTGATAGTCAGTTTTTTAATTATTAAAATTTGCCAACTACTAACTGCCAACTGCCAACTGCGGACTGCCAACTGCCAACTGCGGACTGCCAACTGCGGACTGCCGACTGTCAATTATCTGAGGGAACTGAAGGAAAAGGTACTGATATTGAATAAAAGAGCGTTTGGAAGAGCGAAATCGGGATAGTTCAAATTTTCAAAAATCTTATGGTTAGTAGCTTTAATGATAAGATGATACTGTTGATTTTCAGAAAGACTTTCAATATTTACGATAGTATTTGGCTCGGCAACTGGGTCAAAAACATCAATTTGAGCCTTGGTAAAACTTAATTTTTCTACTAAATCAATAATTAATGAGCCTTTTATACTTGGTGTATTTGGTTTGTAGCTGATTCCTAAAACCAATATTTTTAATGTTGTGTTTTGTGGAAAAACCTCTTGTAGTTTAGCAAAAACAAGCTTAGTAATCGTTTGCGGCAAAGAATCATTGATTTGACGAGCGACTGAAAGCGTATTTTCTGTTTTATCAGAAAGATAATTTAAATATTGAGATGCCAAAGGCAGACAATCGCCACCAACAAGTCCAGGTGAAAACTTCAAAAAATTCCATTTCGTGCTACTTGCCTGCCAAACTTCATCAAACGAAATATTATTTTGAGTCAGAATCGTTGCTACATTATTCATGAAAGCAATATTAATATCTCTTTGGGCATTTTCGATAAGCTTAGCAGCTTCAGCAACTCGAATGGATGGAGCTAAATAGGTGCCTGCTTCAACAATTGAACGATAGAGTTCATCCACTCTTTGAGCAGTATCAGGATTTGACCCAGAAGTTATCTTGATGGTATTTTTTAAGGTATGAATCGTATCAGCAGTATTGATTCTTTCGGGCGAATAGCCAACAAAAAAGTCGATATTAAACTTCAAACCACTGATTTTCTCTAAAATTGGTACGCAAATACCTTCAGTACAGCCAGGAAAAACCGTTGATTCATAAATAACTAAATCGTCTTTTTTAAGAAGAAAAGCGATACTTTGAGTAGCTGTCAATAAATGATGCAAATCGGGATTTCCATCTTTATCAACCGAAGTTGAAACTGCGATAATAAAGATATTACATTTTGAGAGCGTATGTATCGTATTTGTGAAAGAAAGATTAACTGAGGAGGTTTCACTTTCTAATCTTTCTATTTTTGAAGCATCAATATCAAAGCCAATCGTTGGGTACTTTTCGCCTAAAGCTATGGCTAAAGGCAAACCTATATTACCTAAGCCAAAGATGGCTATATGGGGATTTGGTATTATAATCAACTCAAGCTATCAAGTTTAATAAATAAGCTCCATAACCACTCTTTACTAATGGTGTAGCGATTGCTTCAAGTTGTTGAGCATCAATAAAGCCCATGCGGTAAGCTACCTCTTCAATACAACCAACTTTCAAACCTTGACGCTCTTCGATAACTTGAACAAACTGCCCTGCTTGCATCAAAGATTGGAAAGTGCCTGTATCTAGCCAAGCAGTGCCACGATTCATGATACCAACTTGGAGTTTTCCTTGCTCTAAATAAACTCTGTTAATATCGGTTATTTCGAGTTCACCTCTTGGTGAAGGCTTGATGTTTTGGGCTATTTCTACGACTTTATTATCATAAAAATATAAGCCTGGAACAGCGTAATTTGACTTTGGTTTTTCTGGTTTTTCTTCAATTGAAATTGCCTTTAAGTTTTCATCAAATGCTACTACACCATATCTTTCGGGGTCTTGCACTTGATAAGCAAATACAACACCACCTTTTGGATTTGTACTGCTTTGCAATAATTTACTTAAACCACTACCATAAAAAATATTATCCCCTAAAACCAAGGCTACGCTATCATTACCGATAAAATCAGCACCAATGATAAAAGCTTGAGCCAAACCATCGGGACTTGGTTGTTCAGCGTAGCTAAAAATACAACCGATGCGAGAACCATCACCCAATAATTTTTGAAAATGCGGCAAATCGTGCGGTGTAGAAATAATTAATATTTCTTTGATTCCGGCCAACATTAAAATAGAAAGTGGATAATAAATCATCGGTTTATCATACACGGGCATCAACTGCTTACTTACCGCCAAAGTGAGGGGGTGCAATCTCGTACCCGAACCACCTGCTAATATTATTCCTTTCATAAAATATTATTTAAAACTTAGATACTAGATACCCGATTCGAGAGAATTGAAAAGACAATATTGATCGACAAATTGAAATGATGTAAATATTGATTTTTTTGTATTGTCTCAGCTGTGAACCGTCTTTTGTCTCGTGTCTTTTGTCTCAATAAATCAGATCCTTTATTTGATTACTAATTTATAATTTTTCTTTCTAATTAAACTAAATATAATTCCAAAAATACCACCTAAAAAAGTAGCTAATATAACAACTATGGCACGTTTTGGTTCGCTTCGTTTGTTAGGAACAACTGGGGGCTCTAAAACTTTTATTACAGGTGTTTCTTGCTGAAGTTTTAATTTGGCTTCCTCATATTTTTGTAATAAAGTATTATAAAAAGTTGATGAAATCTTGTAGTCTGATTCGATTCGTTCTCTTTGTAAATCGGCACTTTGTAATTTCATCATGGAAAGTTGATTTTGGTCGCTGTACTGAGCCTTTTTAGTCTGATTAGAATAATACTTTCCTTTCGCAGCATCTAATCTTTCAGCTAAAAACTTTAAATCTTGTTTAGATTTTTCTGTACGATAATTTGTGATATAATTAGTTAAAAAGTTCATGCTATAATCAGTAATGATTGTAGCAACAACAGGGTCAGGAAGTTTAACGGTTACGGTAATAAGTCCAGTCTTTTTATCAATAACACCACCAATACGTTCTCGTAAGTCTTTCAAGTTTTTTTCAGTCTGATAACTTACCGCAATATATTGATTGCTTGTTGGAAAATTGATTTTAGTATCTTTCTCCTTGATATCATTATCTAACACAAAAGTATCATAAAACTGACTAAAAAGCATTTCTTTATTGTCTTTAGTCCGTACCTTTATTTTAAGGAGTTCTAAGAAAAATGGTGTACTTTTCAGCACGTCTGGGTATAAATCGGGTCTGATTGCATCTGACCCACCTCCGGCAGCTGCACTACTTAAATCGACTCCTGCTAAACTTGCCAAACCTGCAAATTGAGATAGTCCGCCAAGTCCACCAGCCTTAGACTGAAATTCTGGAAGTATTTTGCCTGTTGAAACAAACTCTTCACGAGCAAATAAAGCGTAGGCTATACCCCCAATTGTGAACAATAAAGTTATTAAAACTACCCAAACCTTTTCTTTCAAAATTATTTTAAAAAAAGCACTAAAATCAATGCTAATTATATCTTTTTCTTCTTCCATAATCTGCCATAAATAGCTTATATTAATCTAACAATTGTTAATAAAATTGTGGCAATTGAAACCATTGCTGAGCTAACAGCAATCCGTTCAGCTGGCGTCCATTTATATTTTCTTCTTACTGGAATAATAATCTCCGAACCATTTTCGATGATAGGATAAGATTTAATGAACCAAAAACTTCTTGTTCGGTCAAATTTTCCATCACCATATTTAACATAAACATTCTTCACAAATGCACTATCAGTTGCCCCTCCAGCTAAATTTATGTAATCTTTACACTTTAAACTAACTGAAAAAGGAACGGTTGTTGGATTATATACTTGTCCGCTGATAGTGACAGTTTCTTTCTTTCTTGGAATTTCTAAAGTATCTCCTTTGTTCAGAACCAAGTTATTTAAATCGTTTCTATCCTGTTGTACTTTAATAAGATTAACTCCTATTACCTTACCAGCTCTTGAAAATTTCGCACTACCTAAATCTGCTTCACTTTTAAGTCCCCCCGATTTGAGAATCAAATCTGAAATTTTTTCTGTTTTATCTTTCAAAGCATAAGGACCTGGATAGAAAACCTCACCTGTTATGACAACGTTCTTTTGGTCTTCATATCGAGGTAAAACTCGTATATACACTCTATCAAAAGGTTTTAGAAATAATTTTTTACTTTCAGCCTTTATTAAGTTCCTGTCCACATCTATTGTCTCAATCAAGACAGATTGCTCATTAGAAACTCCGATTGTATCAGCTTTAATTCTTCGGGCAATTTCAATTTTTGAGGCAGATGCTCCGTCGGTAAAACCACCAGCCATTGCCACTAAATCCGAAACCGTCATGTTCTCGGCAAACTCATATATCCCTACCTTGTTAATAGCTCCACTTATTGTTACCGTCAAACGTTCTCGTAAATCTTTATATGATTTAATAAATAAAGTGTCTTTTAATCTCAAACGAATGTCTTCTGATTCACCGTTCAAAATTTTAGATAAATTGAGCGATATAATCTCCGGTTCAAGATTTTCTCTTTCTCTTTTTAACAATATTCTTTCTTTGAATGCATCTTGTTTTAGACCTTCTGCACGAGCAATTAATTGTTTTACAGTTATGTCTTTTTCTAACTCATAGCTACCTTCTCTATAAACTGCACCTTTGATTGTAACAATATTCTCGAAACGGTCCAATATTTTACCAATCGTATAAATATCTCCTTTTTGTGGAGTAAAGGCGGCTATCTCATTTTGGTCGATACTAACAATACGTTTTTCGGTTGGTGTAGCCCTTTCTAATAAAATTGTTTTTGAATAGGCCAATTCTTTAAATCCGCCAGCAAAAGCCAAAATTTCCCTTAATGTTTCGCCTCTTTTCACCTCAAAAATTTTAGGATTTCTGACTTCTCCTAAAAGCGATACACGCGTATCAACATAAGGAATAAGGACAATATCCTGGTCTTGCAGAATAATATTGTCTTTTTGGTCGCCTCGTAATAGGAAATCATAAACATCTAATGTTCTAATAACCTTTCCATTACGAAATACTTCTATGTTTCTAAGCGAACCTATTTCTGAGGGGCCTCCACAAGCATACAGAACATTGAATACGTTTGCGAGAGATGGTACAGTAAAAGTTCCAGGTTGAAAGGCTTCTCCAATAACTGTCACCGATATACTCCTGATATTCCCCAGAGTTATATCTGCGTATAGTCCTCCTCCAGAACTATTTAGGCCAGCAAAGCGACTTTTTAATCTATTAATTATTCTTTCACGTGCTTGTTCGATTGTTAGTCCACTCACATAAATTGGGCTAAGAATATCTAACTGAACAGTTCCTTCAGGAGAAACTTTTACTTTATAAGTTTGTGCAGCAAAACCTGTTATTGAAATATTTAACTCATCACCAGTTCCTAAAATATAATTTTTAGGAGTTGGAATACGTAAATTAGGCTCAAAAACAATCTTTTTATTATTGAATAAATTAAGCCCGTAATATTTTTCTCTTCTTATAGTTGTGCTATCCTCTTTAGTTATCTGCTTTACACTTTTTGTAGCAGTTGTATCATTTAACCTTCTATCTGTATCCGTATTATTATTGTTTTTATTATTTGCATCTTTCTTATTGGCAGGTAATTTTGTCATTCTTTCTTTAAACTTAGCAATATCGGCCGAACTCAAACCTTTGGCTGCTGCCGCTGCCATTAATTGTTCCTCAGTCATTCCACTTTCTTGAGCTTGTTTCATGAACTGCTGAATTTGGTCATCTGAGAGTTCATCAACATTTTGTGCATACACACTTGAAAACCCTGAAACGCAAATAAAAACAAAAAGAGAAAATCTACTAATTGAATGAATGAGTTGTTTTTTTTTATTCATTTTGTATCAACCTAGGAGTAAAATTGCTTTGTTTAAAACACAAAACTAAGTATTATGTCTCAAAATTAATCAAATAAATTTTGTTAATTTGTTTTTTGGCACAATGTTAACACTCAAATAATAGTAATTGAAGCCTATAAACCATTTTGAAGTTGTAATATTACCATGCGATGCACCTCTGCATATAAAAAACTCTCTCAATTTCTACAAGTACTTCGCCGTTATACGCTAAATCTCTCTTTTTATCTTTAGTACTAAACGTTGAAATAACAGGTCAGAACAAAAAACAATAAGGGTAGATTTTGCTGCCAAAACCTTCCCCTATTATCAAATCTATCTATAAAATTATGCGTTTGGAATTACTCTTTTCGCATTTGAATAACGTTTTTGTACTGCTTCCCAGTCAACTAAATTCCAAAAAGAATCAATATAATCTGGACGTTTGTTTTGGAATTTCAAATAATATGCGTGTTCCCAAACATCTAAACCTAAAACCGGAATGCCTTTTTTATCAGCAACATCCATCAAAGGATTGTCTTGGTTTGGCGTCGATGTGATGAAAAGTTTTTCTTGGTCATTAACACAAAGCCATGCCCAACCCGAACCAAAACGACCGATAGCGGCTTTCTTAAATTCGTCTTTGAAATTGGCCAACGAACCCCAAGTTTCGTCGATAGCAGCACCCAATGTGCTTGCAGGCTCACCTCCACCATTTGGTGAAAGAATATTCCAAAATAAATCGTGGTTGAAATGTCCGCCACCATTATTACGAACTGGTGCTGGATATTTGCTAATATTTGCCAATAACTCTTTCAATGAAAGACCTTCCATTTCTGTACCAGCGATTGCATTGTTAAGGTTTGTTACATAAGCTTGGTGATGACGGTCATGGTGTATTTCCATGGTCGCTTTGTCGAAGTGTGGCTCTAAAGCGTCACTTGCATACGGAAGGGGTTCGAGCGTAAATGCCATTTTTGAAACAAGTTTTAAAATATTGGATGAAAAGTTTATGCTACTATTTTTGTATTATTAAAAGTTAAACGTTAACAAACAATTTTATGTTCGCAAACCTTTGAAAAAATTCTTCAAAAGTATTTCACAATCGATTTCTAAAATGCCTTTTACAACAGTAGTTTTGGGGTGAAGTATTGGCGGACTTACTCGACTAAAACCTCTTTTAGTGTCAGATGCTCCGAAAACAATGCGGTCAATCTGAGACCAATGTAAAGCTCCCGCACACATCACACATGGTTCAAGCGTGACATATAGCGTACATTCTTTCAAATATTTTGCTCCCAAAAACTGCGTTGCGGCAGTTATGGCTATGATTTCGGCGTGGGCCGTTACATCATTTAGCTGTTCGGTTTGATTACTTCCTTTACCGATAATTTTGCTTCCACCAGCCACTACAATTGCTCCAACGGGGATTTCGCCAGCCTCTCCCGCTGTAATGGCCAAGTCGAGGGCTTTCGCCATAAAATATTCGTGCGAATATAAAGGATAGTTTTTTATCACAGTTTTTGCTTTTTCTACAAAGGTAAACTGAGTTCTGAGTTTTGAGTTCTGAGTTCTAAGAAAAAAATGATACTGACCATGGTCAAAGTTAAAAAAATACATTTCCGCTACTTTTCTCATTGAAAATCAACAATTGAACACAAAATAGTTCGATGTAAAAGTTTTTTTTCAATAATTTTTAGTAATTTTGCAGTCCTTTTTGCAAAGGAACAATTTATTTTTAACCATTTTCAACTCGGGCGGCTCGACGAGTTGATGTATAAAGAGCTAGAAATCAACATATTATGGCAGCACAAATTGAAGATTTTGACTGGGAAAAGGTCACCAAAAGAGGTATTGGCGGAGGCTATTCAGCCGACGAAAAAGCAAAATTAGAAGCTCTCTACAGCGAGACGCTTGCTAACGTAACAGAAAAAGATGTGGTAATGGCAACGGTAGTAAGTATTACTGACCGTGAAGTATTGCTTAACATCGGTTTTAAATCAGATGGTTTAGTTTCGACTTCTGAATTCCGTGACCTTCCTAACCTCGCAGTAGGCGATACAGTGGAAGTTTTCATTGAAAAACAAGAAGATGCAATGGGACAGTTGGTTATCTCTCGTAAGAAAGCAAGAGTATTGACTGCTTGGAGCAACATCGAAAAATCATTTACTGAAGATGCAATTATTGATGCTTTGGTAAAACGCCGTACAAAAGGTGGTTTGATTGTTGATATTTATGGAATTGAGGCGTTCTTGCCAGGTTCACAAATTGACGTAAAACCAATTCGTGACTTTGATATTTTCGTAGGTAAGAAAATGGAAGTGAAGGTTGTGAAAATCAACCATACTAACGATAACGTAGTAGTTTCACACAAAATCCTTATCGAGAAAGACCTTGAAACACAACGTCAGGTTATCCTTACAAACCTTGAGAAAGGACAAGTATTGGAAGGTGTTGTTAAAAACATCACTAACTTCGGTGTATTCATTGACCTTGGTGGCGTAGATGGTCTATTGCACATTACTGATATTTCGTGGGGACGTATTAATCACCCGAACGAATTATTGAAACTTGACCAACGCATTAAAGTTGTAGTGTTAGACTTTGATGAAGAGAAAAAACGTATTTCTCTTGGTATGAAGCAATTGGAAAACCATCCTTGGGATTCATTAGCTGCTGAATTATCAATTGGTTCAAGAGTTAAAGGAAAAATTGTAAACATCGCTGATTACGGTGCTTTCTTAGAATTGAAGCCAGGTGTTGAAGGTTTGATTCACGTTTCAGAAATGTCATGGTCACAACACTTACGTAACCCATCTGATTTCTTGAAAATCGGTGACGAAATCGAAGCAGTTGTATTGACGCTAGACCGTGATGACCGTAAAATGTCATTAGGTATCAAGCAATTGACTGAAGATCCTTGGACTAAGCAAGACCTTATCAACAAGTATGCAGTGAACACAAAACACACTGGTACTGTACGTAACATGACTAATTTCGGTATTTTCTTAGAATTAGAAGAAGGTATTGATGGTTTGGTTCACGTATCTGATTTGTCTTGGACTAAGAAAATCAAACACCCTTCTGACTTCGTGAAAGTTGGTGATGCTCTTGAAGTTATGGTACTAGAATTAGATGGCGAAAACCGTCGTTTAGCTCTTAGCCACAAACACTTAGAAGAAAATCCTTGGGATACATTTGAACATATCTTTACAGTAGGCTCTGACCAAGAGTGTACAATTATCTCTAAAAATGACAAACAAGCAACACTTGAACTTCCTTACGGAATCGAAGGTTACGCTTTGTTGAAGCATTTAGCTAAAGCTGACGGAACAGTTGGTGAAGTTGGTGATAAATTGACATTCCAAGTATTGGAATTCCATAAAGAAGAGAAGAAAATCATGCTTTCTCACTCTAAAACTTGGGAAGCTCCAAAAGAAGAAGCTCCAAAAGAAGCAAAGAAAAAAGGTGGAAAAGAAGCCTCAACAACAACTTCTTCTTCAAACAATATCGAAGAAAAATCAACTCTTGGCGATTTATCTGCACTTTCAGCATTGAAAGACGCAATGGTAGAAGGCGAAAAGAAGAAATTATCTAAGAAAAAAGAGGCCTCAGTGGCAACTGCTCCAGTGGAAACTGCGGCAGTAGCAGAAGTTGCTCCAGCAACAGAGGAAACCCCAGTGGACGCTGCTCCGGCAGCTGATACCTCGACCGAAGCTTAATTTCTTTCGTTGTGAAATATTAAAAAAGGCTTCTCGCAAGGGAAGCCTTTTTTGTTTATTTGTTTTATATTTTACTGCCCTACACCTTCATCTGCCAAAAATTTGCCGATATTAAAATACTCCCCATCAAGTAATTCTATTTCTTGGTTCCAGTTTTTTGTTAGCCAATCTTGGTCTTTTATGGCAACCATAACTTTTTGGTGCTTTGTGAAAATCCATAATACTTTTTCTACGCCAAAATCAAGCAACTTATGGGTTTTGGTGAAGACATAACCAAAATCTTTTTCATCAGATAAGTCTATACGAATATCTATCTCAATAGCAATTTTTGGAGCAACTTCTACATAATGTGTATTGATTTTATCGGGTGAAAGAGTACTTTTATCATATATATATATATCACCCGAAAGATTATTGTTTTTATCAAGATGCGTGCCTATTTCATTGGTCAAAAAATGATATTTTTTTCGGCCTATCTTCAAATAAAGCACTTCCAATAAATATTGAATAATAAAAGATTGTAAGCCACTTGCACCCATAATTTCTTCACTTGTTTTTTTATTTGCTAAAACATCTTTATAACCTTCATAGTAGAGTGGTTTCCCATCTATGACTTCATAAATGAGGCTTTCAGGAATTGTTTTAGCTCTATTTCGTTGTTTTGGTTTTTCTGCTATTAGCATACTAAGTCTATTTATTTATCAAAAATAACCAATTAATATTATTATTCAACAAGTTTTTTGAATCTAAATAATGGTTATAACTTGTCAATTTATGTGTTTTATTCTACTATTTGGCAATTTACAAAATTACCTTACTCTTTATTCACCTTTCACCATTACCGAAATACTACTACTTCTTCCTTTATCGTCAGTGCAGGAGATTTTTAGTTTGCCAAGACTTGGCTTAAAAAAAACTGGCTTATTGGCTGATGCTTTCTTTAATAAATGGTCATTGATATACCAATAAACTTCTCTCACATCATTAGCTGTCTGGCACGCCAACTGCATTTGTTGCGTATCATTTTCGCTCAAAAAATATTCACTACCATGATTAGGATTTGTGATCATTGGAGCGTTATTATCTGTTTTGAAAAACCTTGTACAGTTTGGATTATGCAATGGTATTTTCTCGTAAAGAATGTGTTTTAATTCATAAAAACTAATCAATTCAGGAGAGAGATTATTGTAAAGCTTTTCTTTATAAGCCTCTACTGGTAAACATTGCATACAATAACTCATTGATTCCGTGAGATTTACGTTAAGTTTTTTGAGATGCGTACACTTGCGAGTATGAGAAATGTTTTTGATAGAATAATCTAAAATTTTATTTGTACAATATTCACTCGGCAAGTCGCCAGACTCAGCACAAACTTGTCGAGAAACAACATCTTTTGGCTGACGAAACCACTCGTTCGAAGCATTATAATCAAGCGTATTGAAAAGCTGAAAAAGCAAAGGTGTAGCAATTTCTGCTCCACTCAATTCGGGAACGCCTTCACCAGAAAAGTTTCCAACCCAAACACCAACTGTATATTTTTTATTATAACCAATACTCCAAGCGTCTCTACGGCCAAACGAAGTACCTGTTTTCCAAGCAATTTTGGGTAAACGATAGGTATAATCAAAATTATTGGGTAAATCTGGACGTTTGATTTGAGCTAAAATTTCAGTAATTAAATAAGTGGCTGATGGGGAAATAATTGAAGTATTCCTTACTTTCCTCTCTGTTAATTTATCATCTAACATCTCTGTTTTCTGCCAATTTCCATCATTGGCAAAGACAGCGTAAAGTTGAGTCATTTCTTCAAGCGTTATGCCATAAGCACCAATCACGATTGAAAGCCCTAAATCTTTTTCTTGTTTTTTAACTGTATGAAAATCAGCCATTTTTAATTGTTCTATTAGGTTTGTTTTGCCTAAGTCTTTTACCACTTTTTACGGCGGGGATATTCAAAGAATTAGCCAAAGCAAATTCAATACTTACTTTTCCGTTAAATTTTCGATCAAAATTTTCTGGTTCGAAACCGTAGAAGTTTGTAGCCACATCATTGATGATATTTTTTAGCGTAATAATTTCTTTATCAAAAGCAGTAGCATACAAAAACGGCTTTAAGGCAATCCTGGCGAGCGGATTGCTTGAACGCCATCGACTTGTAAGCCATCAAGTTTTTCATTGAATCCTGACGAACCAATGTATGCCTCAACTTGCATAGTTTCGTTATTGATTACCAAAACCGCCGCATTATTGATATTCATCGCTCAAGTGCAATTTACATAATTTGTCACAATCTACTCGAACTTAGCTTGCGTGGCATTGCTTGCTGACGCTCGAATGAATAATGGCTTGATAGGCAAATTGTTTTTTTAGCCTAAGCGATAAATATGGAGCATCTTGTCTAAAAACAGTCAAAGGCTCTCGCAAAGCATCATTAATTGACTGATTATTAAACACTTTTGCTTGCTGAAAGCGTTTTAGCCATTTATTGCGTTCTTAAACAATCCGTGGATTTTTTGTTCCCAACCGTAAACTCGTTGGCCAATTTGGAATAATCGCCAGCGTTATTACTTCCGCCAAACTCAATCTATCTGGTGATTTCTGAAAATACAAGTAGGAGGCCGATCTTATACCTTCGATATTTGAGCCCTAAGGCACATGCCTTTTTTATCTGTATAGAGTGTAGAATAGGTGACATTTACTTTTGGACTAAAAACAATATTCAAGGTTATCAAAACAATGATTAAAGTCAAAAATACTTTTACCCAACATCGTTTGAAAATTTCTTCAAGTTTAGGGTTTATTTGTTCAAACATAAAAATAATGCTACACAGATGCACGAATTCAACGAATTTATGCGAATTTTATGCAGATTATGTAGACATTGTTTCAAATTGTTAAAAGTGTTGAAAAATGTTGAAATTTAGATTGTTTATGTCTTTCAAAAGCAACAATCTGCAACAATTTTGTTACGAAAAAAACAATTTTCAAGAACCTAAACCTAATTTCATGGATATTAAACTCAAATCTCAGCTCCGAAAAATTACAACTTTTATTTTTGATGTTGATGGCGTACTGACAGACGCAACTGTTATTGCACTTCGTGGCGGCGAATTGGCACGTATATTTAATGTAAAAGATGGCTACGCTCTCGGAAAGGCAATCCGTTCGGGCTTTAGAATTGCGATTATTTCGGGAGGAAAAGAAGAAAGTATCAGAGAACGTCTTTCACTATTAGGTATAAAGGATATTTTTTTGGGCGTAAATACCGATAAAAAATTAAGTGTTTTTGATAAATACATTGCTGATAATAATATTTCGGCCGATGAAACTGTTTTTATGGGTGATGATTTACCCGATTGGGAAATCATGAAACACCGAGATGTTTTGTCTGCTTGCCCAGCCGATGCCGTTGAGGAAATTATTGAAATAGCTGCTTTCAACTCTACTCGTAAGGTGGCGATTGTGCCGTGCGTGAAGTAATTGAGTTAGTTATGAAAGAGCAAGGAAAATGGATGAAGATTTTTTAACCCTCGGCTTCGCTCAGGTTCTTACTCCCAACAAAAAAGTGAAAAATATTCACTCAATCAAAACGGGCGGCGTTCCGCTTCACTCAGTCAAAATTAAATAAATGAAACGTCGAGAATTTATAAACCTAACAACTACGAGTGGCTTGCATTCATCAATAGAAATGATGGCACATGAAAAACCTTTGGTATCATACGCTGACCCAAAATTTCAACTAAAAATAATGGCTACAAACTGGGGCTGGGGCGGTTCGCTCGATACATTTTGTGCAGCTGCCAAGAAAGAAGGCTACGATGGTATTGAAATGTGGTGGCCAAACGAGACTAAAGACCAAAAAGAACTTTTTGCAGCTCTCGATAAGCATGATTTAGAAATTGGCTATTTATGAGGTTCTGGACATAAAGACCCAATTATTAACTTCGAAAATTTCAAAAAAGCGATTAATTCCTCTTCAACACAGTCGCCGAAAAAGCCTTTATATATTAATTGTCATAGTGGAAAGGATTTTTTTACCTACGAACAAAATAAACTTTTCATAGACCATACGACCGAAGTTTCAGTCAAGACTGGAATTAAGATTTGCCACGAAACTCACCGTGGCCGAATCATGTTTGCGGCTCATATTGCACGAAATTTTATTGAGAAAAATCCCACTTTAAGATTAACACTCGACATTTCTCATTGGTGTAATGTACATGAGTCGTTGATGGAAGACCAAACCGAAACTGTTGCCTTGGCATTGGAGAGAGTAGAGCATTTACACGCACGTATTGGTCATCAAGAAGGGCCACAAGTCAATGACCCAAGAGCTCCCGAATGGGAAAATACCGTAAAAGCACACCTCGCTTGGTGGGACAAAGTTTTGGAAAGAAAAATGAAAGCTGGCGAAACAATGACGATTCTGACCGAATTTGGTCCACCAAATTATTTGCCGACTTTACCCTATACACAACAACCAGTTGCCGACCAATGGGCAATAAATGTATATATGATGCAAATGCTAAGAAAACGATATTTACGGTGAAAAAATCACCTAAATCCTTTCAAAATTTAAAAAAATTCTATTCTGATTCTGTTAGTCTATCAAGCAAACTAAACTTGGCACGCTTCCGTTTACATTAACAAATTAGTAAGTGGATACATTTGTGGATATTATTTTATGCAATACTCTTTCAGGCAGTTGGGTATATTTAATAGTTAAATTTGTTTTTCATAAAAAATTGATAGACAGTATTTTTTGTTAGAGTGAACCGTCGACTATTGAACGTGGACTACTTAATCAGCTCATCATTTCTCTGAATTATTACTTCCACGTTTCATCATCAAAACAAGCCTTATCACAAATCAGAAATAACCATTCATGTAAATCTTGGATAATATCTGCCAATTTGCTGTACGTTTGCCACGCTTTTGCTCATAAACTTTTTTATGAACAAAGCATAAACTATATCTAAACCGTCAGAAAACCATGTTTTTAGTTGTCATTGGAGTTATTACATTGGTAGTAGCTTTTGCTATAAATACTCCGTCATTGCAATTTTCTCGTTTTTCTCGCCCACTCAAGTTTGTGGGATTTATTATTATTTTATTAGGTTTTGCATCCTCTACAGTCAAGCAGATTGATGCAGGTCGAGTTGGTGTACAATCACTTTTTGGAAATGTACAAGAAGGTACGCTCACAAGTGGACTAAACTTTGTCAATCCACTCGTTGATGTGGCAGAATTTGACACACGTACACAAAACTACACTATGTCGGGCGTGCATGATGAAGGCAAACAAGCAGGCGATGATGCTATTCGCGTACTATCTTCAGATGGTTTGGAGGTTGTTATTGACCTAACGGTGCTATACCGAGTTCAACCCGAACAAGCCCCGACAATTTTGAAGAAAATAGGTATAGAGTATGAAGATGTAATCGTGCGTCCGATTACCCGTACTCGTATCCGTGACATTTCAGCATATTATGAAGCAGTAGCTTTATATTCTACCAAAAGAGACGAATTTCAAGGAAAAATCTTTAAGACTATCGAAGCTGATTTTAAGACGCGTGGCTTGGTTTTAGAACAATTATTGGTCAGAAACATTAATTTGCCAGAATCTGTTAAGAAAACGATTGAGTCAAAAATCAATGCCGAACAAGAAGCACAAAAAATGCAGTTTGTTTTGCAGAAAGAAAAGCAAGAAGCCGAACGTAAGCGTGTAGAAGCACAAGGCATTTCGGATTACCAAAGAATCATTACTACTACTTTGACCGACAAACAATTACAGTATGAAATGATTAAAGCTCAGAAAGAAATTGCGACATCGCCTAACGCAAAAGTGATTATTATGGGGGGAAAAGGAAATAATCCTATCATGATCAATGATAAGTAGAGATAGCATAAAAGCGTATAAATAGGAAAACCTCGCAGAATATCTGTGAGGTTTTTTTTATTATTACACAAGACAAAAACACCGAACACACAGCTAAAGTTTCGTGTTTGAAAAATTATTAAATTATTTTTCAAAAAAAGATTTATTTTTACATTTTCTAACCGAAGCAAAGTTTTATGTGTGGCACACCTTTTTATTGCCAAGTAAAGGTGTGCCAACTTATTCATCAACTGTGTCGTTCAATCATTAAATTCCATGCGTCAGTCAATTATTTACGAAGTAAGTATTAATTATATTGGTTCATTGAACGAAGTTCGAAAACGTGAACCATTTGTAGTTTATTTTTCAAATCTTAAACGAGCCATTGAGTGTGTACAAAGCAATTTAGCGTTAAACGGTTGGGAGCAAAAAAAAGTAAATTATACGGCGGTTTATCGTAGTCTCAAAGTCAAAAATAAATTTGTGTGCGATTTTGATGCTATGAAAGTGAAGTTTTTTAAGGTAATTATCACAACGAAGAATCTCAACCCATTATTGACTACACTTGGGATTGACGAATTTCCTACCACAAAAAAGTAAGACACGATTAAGAGATTTTAAGAACTGCTCGTCGTTTCGATAGGAAATTTCCTTTGTCTTGATTTTCATGATTATTTTTAGAAAAAATAAAATTTTTCTTTACTTTGTACAATTAACGCTTTAACCTAAAACTTAACTAGATGCAGTTTTCAAAACCTAAACTGAGTTTTTCACAAATTATTAATATGAATGTCGGTTTCTTTGGCATTCAGTATAGTTTTGGGCTTCAACAAAGTGCTGTAAACCCAATTTATGATTTTTTGGGAGCAAGTCCCGACCAAATTCCTTTACTCAATTTGGCTGGTCCAATGACAGGTCTTTTGATTCAACCAATCATCGGAGCGATGTCTGATAAAACTTGGTCGCCACGTTTTGGTCGTCGCAAGCCATATTTCTTAATTGGAGCTTTGATGTGCAGTTTTGCACTTTTACTCTATCCGTTTAGTAGTTCGTTGTGGATGGCCGCAAGCCTCCTTTGGATTTTGGATGTGGGCAATAATACAGCTATGGAACCGTACCGAGCATTTATTGCAGATAAACTCGATGCGACGCAACAAGCAACAGGTTTTCAAGCACAAAGTTTTTTTACAGGCTTGGGACAAACTTTAGTAAATCTTTCAATTTTTATTTTTCCTCTGATATTTTTGGGCACAACAGGCACACTACCAACTTGGGTTTATGCGTCATTCTTTTTAGGTGCCGTTTGTTCGATTGCTTCGGTTTGGTGGAGTATGCTTACAACTACTGAAATTCCACCAAATTCAGAAGAACTAGCCGAAATGAAAGCAAGTCCTATGAGTGTTATCACACCATTTATTGATATTCCACAAGCGATCCGAGAAATGCCGAAGGTTATGTGGCAATTGGCCTTGGTTTATTTATTTCAATGGTACGCACTATTTTGTTATTGGCAAAACTCCTCGAAAAGTATTGCACAATCAGTTTGGAAAACTACAATCTATCAGAACAACCCTGTTTATAATGAGGCAGTTAGCTGGTCTGGCTTGGTAAATGGTTGGTATAATATTGTAATGTTTTTAGTAGCATTCAGCTTGGTTTATTTTGCAAAAAAATACTCACCAAAACTCGTACATACTGTGTGTTTAGTTTTGGCAGGAATTGGCATTTTAGCATTCCCCATGATTGAAAATAAATATTTACTTTTCCCTGCTATTACAGGCTTCGGAATTGGTTGGGCAAGTATGATGGGAATTCCATATTTGATTGTCGTTGGCGAAATTCCAAAAGAACGTTATGGTGTTTATATGGGAATTATCAATATGATGATAGTTATCCCGATGCTCATTCAGACGCTTACTTTTGGCTATATCTTGAAAAATTTCTTTGGTAATGACCCAGGTAAAGCTATTTCGTTTGCAGGAGTACTTTTACTCATTGCCGCAGGAGCAACGCTGCTCATCAAAACGAAAAAAGTAGAAAGCGATGAGAATGTACAAATTGGCAGATGACATTATGCGTAGAGACGTGGCAATTCCACGTCTCTACGAATTACTGAATTTATGGTAAATATTGACGAATATAATTTCTGCTCTGTAAAATTGCCTTTGTAATATCACCGAGATCTCCTTCATAGGCTTTGTCTTCTACTTCAATCACAACTGGGCCACGATAACGCACATCGGTGAGTGCAGCAAAGAATTTTCCCCAACGAACATCTCCCAAACCTACGAGTTTTGGCGAATGATATTCGAGTGGATTGGCAAAAATTCCGACTCTATGCAACTTGTCGTGATAAACCTTAACGTCTTTTAAATGAACGTGATGCAAACGGTCTTTGTATTGATAAATCGGTTTTATTTCGTCCATCATCTGAAAAATCATGTGCGATGGGTCATAGTTTAGGCCAAACAGCGGCGTTTTAAATGTCTCAAACATTCTGTTCCAAACTGCAGGACTGATTGCTAAGTTTTTACCTCCTGGCCATTCATCATTCGTAAAAAACATCGGGCAGTTTTCGATGCCAATCTTTATACCTTCTTGCTCAGCGGTATCGATGATTGGTTTCCACAATTTCTTGAATATCTTTAAATTATCTTCGATATTCTTCTTTGGGTCACGTCCAATGAATGTATTCATGACAGGCACATTAAGCGTATTGCAGGCTCTAATTACTTTCTTAATATGCTCAATATAAAATTCCGACTTCTTTTTATCAGCATCCAAAGGATTGGGGTAATAGCCTAAGCCCGAAATATCAATACTTTTTTCGTGAAGATATGCTTTAATGTACTTTACTTGTTGAGCGTCCAATTTATCAACATTGATATGGGTAACGCCAGCATATCGGCGATTATCGCCACCTTCGGTTGGCCAACACATCATTTCGAGACACGAAAAACCGTGTTTTGATGCAAAATCTACTACGTGTTCAAAGCCAAAATCAGCCAGAATCGCACTAACAAATCCGAGTTTTAACATAATACTTGTTGAATAGAAGTTTATTTCTTCAAAAGTATAAAAAAAACAGCTTAGGCAAAACCCATTCTTGTTTATCTTTCGTGTATCGTTATTTGTACATAATGTTTAATTATAGTAAGTTTGTTTATCATTGCCAACCTATCATTAAACAAAATAAATAAACCATAGCTTTGAAATAAAGGCATATTCTTTAAAAAATGATATTATTTACAAATTTTTTGTTGTTTTATCAAATAAATTCTTTGTAATGTAAAATTTAATATAAAGAATACTTGTTTTCTTTGTTTAACATTTATTAACTTTGCTTAAACAAAAACCAACAAGACTATGACCGCTATAGAATTCAATTATGCTATATCAAAAACATCAAAATCATTGAGGCCTTTTGCCATGAGACTTACAAAAGACCATGAAGATGCCAATGATTTATTACAAGATACGCTTATGAAAGCATTCTTGAATCGTGAGAAATATGCAGACGGTACAAATCTGAAGGCATGGCTTTATACCATTATGAAAAATACGTTCATCACGAACTATCAACGAATGGTAAGAAAGAATACTTTTATTGATACAACCGATAATCTACACTATATCAATAGCACTGAAAGTTTAGTTGATAATGATGCCTATTCATCGTTTGCGATGGAAGACATCAATAATGCAGTAGAAACGCTTGATGAAGCATATCGTCAGCCGTTTATGATGCACTTTAAAGGTTTTAAATACCACGAAATTGCACAAAAATTGAGCATTCCGATTGGTACAGTAAAAAACAGAATACACATTGCAAGAAAAGAATTAAAGGATAAGTTATATATGTACGCTTATTCTTTCTAATAATATTATTTTGATGGTTTCGACCATCTGTATGGTTTTTGGTTAAAAAAGAGGAAGGTTCGAAAAGGTTGTAGGCTATGCTGACAACCTTTTTTCATTTTTAGACAGGATTTTCAAGATTATTAGAATGAACAAGATTATTGGCAAGCCACATTTATTCGTAGTAAACATTCCGCCGCTGAGGTGACAGTTTACTAGTCTGATAATCAAGCTATTAAACAGATTCAATTTTAAAACAATTGTAATCAATACTTAAAGCTCAGGGTTTTTATTTTACGCATAACCAAATGTAGAAACCATTTAAACAAACAGACGCTAGTAAATTTAACCACATCGTATTTTTAAAATTCGCTTGTTTTTTATCTTGTATGATTATCAGAAACCACCAACCAAAAAATGCGAAAGTAGGAAAGTTGAAAATCAGTAAAGTAATAAAGTCTACCAGATTGAAGTAAAAGAAAAAACCTGCAAAAGCAATTGAGAATACAATGGCTGTAAATAAAAAAGTGCCTGTGATACCTAACAAAATACTCATTGTGGTATCGCCTCGCTTGGCATCTTCTTCGTGCTGATAAATCTGTGACATTGGATAAACCGCCCAAAGCATTAATGTACTTATCAAAGCTGGTAAAATTTGTGGTTTTAAGGTTTCGAAACTTTTTTCAAAAGCCATTATTATCGTGCAATAAGTAAAAGCTCCTTGAAAAAAACCCACAACTAACCAACTCAAAATCGGATATTTTTTTAGTCGAATCGTATCATTACTGTATGCTTTCGAGACTAAGCCATAAACAAAAATCATTAGGGCAAAAATCCAATCCAATTCAACAAGACTAATAATTACTGCAAAAATATCCATCACCCAAGAAACCCAAAAAAGTTTTTTATCAACAGCAGGAGGCTTTTCAAGTCCGCCGATACTTCCTTCATCTTTATCGAAATAACTATTGTAAGCATTGCTCGCTGGATAAATGAAAACATGAAGGATTATAAATATCCAAACTGCTTTGGGCTTATCTAGATTTGGTGTTTGACTGATGGCAAACCAATAAACAGGCATCAAGAAAAGCGAAAACGGAAGCCTCAAATGAAGTAATATATCTTTTGGAGTCATGGTTTTTGGGAGTTATGTGAAGTAAAAAAATAAGATTTAGGTTTATAAGCTTAAAACTGATTATTCCCAATCTAATTTAAGCATATTTGCAAAAATAAAGCTACCAACCAAAATTCCAAAGAAAACTAATGATAAGTTAAAGTTATAAATAATCATAGCTATCAAAGCCAATGAAGCAATAACTAAAGCAATAATTGGTGAAAATGGATAAAATGGCACAAGAAAAGGGCGTTTGAGATTCGGTTCATTTTTACGTAAAACCAATAAGGAAACCATCGAAAAAATATACATCGTTAAAGCCCCAAAAGCCGAGAGAATGATAATATCGGCCGTTGAATTGCTTAAAAGTGCCACAATTCCGAAAACCATATTTAAAATCAAGGCATTGGCTGGAGTTTTATATTTGGGGTGAACATTTCCCATAAATTTGGGAGCATTTCCTGCCCTTCCAAACTCAAAAGTGGCACGCCCTGCTGCCAAAACTAAACCATGAAACGACGCAATGAGTCCGCAAGTACCAATGCCTACTATTAACTGATAAACACCGCTAGTATCACTCATAATTTTACTCATCGCCATCGGCAAAGGTGAGTCTGTCACGCTTCCATCGACTTTATAAACAATTGATTCCCAACCGTTTATTCCGACTGCAGTTATAAAAGTTAGCACACACAAAACAACCAAAGTAGCCATCGCTGAGCCAAATCCCCACGTAATATCTTTCTGTGGATTATTCGATTCTTCGGCCACATTTGCTAAACCTTCTATTCCTAGAAAGAACCAAATCGCAAACGGCAAAGCTGCAAAAGCTCCACTCCAACCGTTGGGTAAGTTATTTGTAAATAAGTTTTTTGTTTCAAATTTTGGAAAAGTAAAATACCAAAAGGTTATCAAGCCCAAAACCGCAAAAATAGTTATTATCAACTCAAAAGCTGAAGCAAGTTTTGTACCGAGAATATTGAGGAAAGTAAAAACAAAATATGCTCCAATGGCAACTCCTAAGATAGATAATTGGGGAAAAACCGCATTAAAATAGGCCCCGATTCCGACCGCAATGGCGGGCGGAGCAAACAAAAATTCAATATTTTGTGCCATTCCTGCCAAAAAACCCCACTTTTTCCCTAAAGCTCGATTGGCATAATCAAAAGCACCACCTGCCTGCGGAATTGCACAAGCCAATTCGGCATAACTCAACGAAAATGTAATATATAAAATAATAACAAAGAAAGTTGCAATGGCCATTCCGAGTGTACCGCCTTTTTCAAGCCCAAGATTCCACCCAAAATACATTCCTGAAATTACATATCCGACTCCCAAGCCCCATAGCAAGGTTGGTGTTAGACTTTTTTGAAGTTTTTGTTCGTTAGATGATTCAAGGTTAGATGACATGGCTAGGCATTAGCGTTGGGTAAATATTTTTAAAGTAAGGTTATTAATCGCAAAAAATCAAGCAATAATCCTCACTAATCTAAAAATCTTATAAATCCTGCTATGTTTTGGTTTATGTTCTGTAATTTTGTAAAAAAACACCTTAGTAATGTATCGTACGTCTGCTTTTCGATGTTGTTGTTGTCGGTAATCGCATTAATCTAATTCTTCAAAATTAGTGACTCCTTTTATTTTCTCTTGAAAACAAAGAGTTTTGACAGAATCGTTCAGTGAAAAAATATTCACTCATTCGTTCATTCACTCATTAAACCTCTATGCAAAATCTAAAAATTTATAATACGCTTTCCCGTCAAAAAGAAGAATTTCAGTCTATTACACCCAAGCACGTAGGTATGTATGTTTGTGGACCCACGGTTTACAATAATGTTCACTTGGGCAATGTCCGCACATTCATGACTTTCGATGTACTTTATCGTTATCTCACACATATTGGTTATAATGTGCGTTATGTACGCAATATCACTGATGTTGGCCACTTAGTTGGCGATGGAGACGAAGGAGAAGATAAAATCGGCAAAATGGCAAAGCTCGAAAAACTCGAACCAATGGAAATCGTACAACGCTATACCAACGATTTTCACACAGTTTTGGAGCAATTCAATTTCTTACCACCAAGCATAGAACCAACAGCAACAGGACATTTAATCGAACAAATTGAGGCGGTTAAAACCTTAATAGAAAAAGGTTTAGCTTACGAATCAAACGGTTCTGTTTATTTTGACATTAACAAATACAACGAGGGCGGACACGAATACGGCAAACTTTCGGGTAGAATTTTAGATGACCTTTTAAACGAAACTCGTGAGTTGGACGGTCAAGCCGAAAAACGTAATCCACTCGATTTTGCAATTTGGAAAAAAGCCAGTCCAGAACATATCATGCAATGGCAAAGTCCATGGGGAATGGGTTTCCCAGGTTGGCATTTGGAATGTACTTGTATGAGTAGCAAGTATTTAGGAGCGACTTTTGATATTCACGGCGGCGGAATGGACTTAAAATTCCCGCACCATGAATGTGAAATCGCACAAGGTGTAGGTATCACGGGCAAAGAACCAGTAAAATATTGGATGCACTCTAATATGCTCACTGTAAATGGTCAAAAGATGTCAAAGTCTTTAGGAAATTCGTTTCTTCCTGCCGAACTTTTTGCAGGAAGTCACCCTTTACTTGAGCAAGCATATAGCCCAATGACAGTACGTTTCTTCATGTTGCAATCACAATATAGAAGTACGCTTGATTTCTCGAACGATGCCCTAAAAGCAGCACAAAAAGGTTTTCGCCGCCTCACCAATGGCCTCAGAATAGCGAAAACGATTACTTTCGAGCCAGCCGAAGTTGCCTTTGACGAAATGAAAAAACAAGATATCGAAAAATCAATCGTAGCATTTTACGATGCCATGAACGATGATTTGAATACAGCCGTAGCGATTGCTCAACTCTTCAATTTGCTTAAATATGTAAATATGATTTACATGAACCAATTGCAATCAGCCGCAATCGGTGAAGAAACTTTCAATGAGCTAAAAGACAAATTTGTACTTTTCATTGAAGGAATTTTAGGTTTGAAAGAAGAAAAAGCCGAAAATTCAGATGCCGTTCTGAACGGAATGTTGAATCTTTACCGAGAATACAAAGCCGCTCAACAATACAATAAAGTTGATGAAATCAGAAGCTATTTCAAAGCCAACGGAATGTCAATCAAAGACATGAAACACTGTATTGATTGGGCTTGGGAAGAATAAAGAGTTTATTCATGGTATGGCTTACATCAATTTATAGCTATACCATGACAATTATTATGCCAGCAAAGTTTCAGCAGGAATACCCAAATTCTTATACAAACTCTTTATCATCTTTAGGGTTAGAGGTTTCTTATTATTTAGCACTTCTGACACCCTCGACTTTGTACCAAAATACTTCACCAAATCTTTTTGGCTTAGGTCATTTTCTTCCATTTTATATTTTATTGCCTCTATAGGGCTAAGAGTCGGCATACGATAATGCTTAGTTTCAAAATCTTCTATTACCAATAGAAGCAATTCTAATAAATCACCATCCTTAGTATTGGGTTTTGCCCCCCAAACCTCATTAAGTCTTACCAAAGCCATTTTATGCTCTTCTTCCGTTTTGATAGTTTTTATTTCAAAATTTTCCATTTATCAGATTTTAATAAAATTCAACAGTTTTAGCATCAATCCTACTGTATTCTTTATGAGTACCAATAAATTTTATCCAACAAGCATTAAACTGATAGTTGAATGAAGCTATCAGACGAAATTTGTTACGAGCAATGTTAAAAACGATTCTTTCGTTGCCAACATAATCTGCATCTTTGAAATCTACAATAACACTTTGTGGATTATCATAATTGGTCTTGCTCAATTTGTCATACCAAGTAATTAAGCCCACTCTCGAATCTGGATGTTTTTCCCAAAATTCTTTTAGTGTATTTCTCGCTATAATTCTCATAATGAAGCAAAGATAGCAAAAGTTCCACATATTGGAACTTTTGATGTAATTATTTTAAATTCCAATGCAATATACTATCTTTGAAAGCCAAAAAACCTCGTTGAAAATTGAAATTTTGATGAAAAACCTATACCTTATAATATTTTTAATTGCTTGTTTCAATTTTGTAACTGCCCAAACCCCTACCCAAAATCTTCGAGGAAAAGTTTTAGACAAAGAAACCCAACAAGTACTCCCTGGAGTTTCGATTCTCATCTCGCCATTAAACAAAGGGATAATTACTGACAATGAAGGTAATTTTCGCTTTGAAAAGTTGCCTATTGGACGTTATTCACTTACTTTTTCAATGATTGGATATGATAAACGCACTTTACCAACACTCGAAATTGGTAGCGGAAAAGAGTTGATTCTGACCATAGAAATGACCGAAAGTCCACAATTTTTGAAAGAAATTGTTGTAAAGGCCGAACAAAGCAAAGAAAAAACCTTGAACGAACTCGCTATGGTAAGTGGTAGACAATTTACTGTACAAGAAAGCAACCGCTATGCAGGCGGATACGCAGACCCCGCACGTATGGCAATGGCGTTTGCGGGTGTAACATCGGCTGGCAATGACCAAAATAACGAAATCGTCATTCGAGGAAACTCACCTAAAGGTTTACTTTGGCGTTTGGAAGGCGTAGAAATACCAAACCCTAACCATTTTGGCGATGGACAAGGCTCAACGAGTGGTATAATTAGCATGATAAATAGTGGAAGTCTGGCAAATTCAGATTTCCTGACGGGAGCTTTTCCTGCCGAATATGGCAATGCTACTTCAGGCGTTTTTGATTTAAAACTAAGAAGAGGAAACGACCAAAAACATGAATTTATGGGTCAATTAAGCGTTATTGGTTTAGAAGCAGCTGCCGAAGGACCACTTTCTAAAAATGGTGCTTCTTATCGCTTCAATTTTCGCTATTCTACACTCGAACTTTTACTCAAATCGGGACTACTTGCCATCGAAACAGGCGGCTTTAAACCTGCTTACCGAGATATGAATTTAACCCTAAACCTACCTACAAAAAAGGTAGGAACATTTTCGCTTTGGGGTGTTGGTGGCTTAAATTTTTCGGACGATAATGGCACAAATTTTAGAGCAAATGAACGCAGTCAAATGGGCGTGAGTGGCCTAAACCATAAGATTTCAACGGGTAGCAAAGGATATTTTTATTCTGTTTTATCAACATCAAACGAATCAAATAAGTCATTCCAAGAAAATTTTATCAATAATAAAACTTGGGTAACTACTAATCAGCGTCTTTATACCTATAATAATGTTCGTTTTTCGACACTCTATAATTATAAGATAAACTCTCGTGGCACAATTCGTACAGGTCTAATCATCAGTCGATTAGGCTACAGACTAAATGAAGACCGCCGAGATAATACTCGAAATACTTTGGTAAATTATCTCACCGAAAATGATGCCACACATTTTGTTCAAATATATAGCCAAGCAAAATTTAATCTTTCTCAAAAACTGAGTTTTACGGGCGGCGTACATATCAACAGATTTTTATTGAATGATAATCAGACCATCGAGCCACGTTTTGGCTTGCGTTATCAGATTGACGAAAAACAATCGCTGAGTGCGGGTTTTGGACTTCACAGTCGGCTTGAACCCATTTCACTGTATTTATACAAACGCCGTAAAACTGGAGAAACCTTTTTGCAACCCAATCGCAATTTGGGAATGACTCGTGCCGCCCATTATGTGATTAGCTACGACCGAAGTTTGGGTGAAAATACACGCCTAAAAATTGAAGGTTATTATCAGAATTTATTTGAAGTGCCTGTTGATTCAAACCGCAAAAACTTCTTTTCGATGCTCAATTCTTCATCGGGTCTGACAAGCACAGTGCTTGCAAATGAAGGTTTAGGCGAAAATCGAGGTTTGGAGCTAACTTTAGAACGGTATTTTGCCAAAGGTTATTATTTTTTACTTACAGGCTCATTATTTGAGTCGAGGTTTAAAGCAAGAGACAATCAGTGGCGAAATACGGTTTTTAATAATACGTATGCTGGAAATGCTTTGGCAGGAAAGGAATTGCCAATGGGCAAGCAAAAGCAACACTTTTTTGTCATAAATTGCCGTATAATGTGGAGAGGTGGGAATCGATACATTCCAATAAATTTGACAGAATCAATCAAGAAAAACACTACAATTACTGACGTTACGCAAGCGTATATACCTCGCCTGCCCGATTATTGGAGAATTGATTTAGGAATTGCTTACAAAATTAACAAAATGGGTGCCACATGGACCCTAAGTGCTGATTTACAAAACGTTACAAACCGAAAAAATGAAATCCAACAACGTTATAATAACACAACTAAACAGATTTATTATAATTACGCCCTTCCAATCGTGCCGATTTTAAATTTTAAAGTTGATTTTTAGCTTGCTTGAAGGTATAAAATAGCACACTTCCATAACCTACAATTAGCATCAGATGAAAAGGCACTAAACCGAAGTTGTTTAGATATATTTCGATAACCAAAACCACCATAAAATAAAACATCAACAAAAGCTCAATCCATGTGCTTTTACCAAGGCTTTTGGTCAAATACTTATTTTCTTGCAACGAATCTGATTGTTTATTTACATTGAACTTTGGCGTACGAACGAAAGGTGTTTTTCTACCTAGCCATCCTTCGACTACGGCTATGGAATTATGAAACGAAAGCCCCATCATAAATAATAAAAACAGTACAAAACGCTTCACAAATTCAAAAAAACCGAGTCCAGTTTTTTGGAAAGAAATCCAATAAAAACAACCCAAAATAACCCAACTCACTTGAAATAAAGCAGTATATCGAAAAAACACATCAAATCTATCGGAACCTGAGGTAATAAGCATGACAGGCAAACTCAAAATCGACAAGAAAAATACCGCAACAAAAACCGCACTATTCATTAAATGATAAAAACCGTGTAGTCTCGTAGAAATACTTAAATGACTATCAGACAATAACTTACGAAGGTTTTTCACGACACATTCGGCCGCACCTTTTGTCCAACGATATTGCTGAGATTTCACCGCACTCATAGTCACTGGCAACTCGGCAGGGCAAGCAACGTTTTCTAAATACACAAATTTCCAATCTCGCATTTGGGCCCGATAACTTAAATCTAAATCTTCGGTTAATGTGTCGGCTTCCCAGCCTCCTGCGTCTTCAATCGTACTTTTTCTCCAAATTCCTGCCGTGCCGTTGAAATTGATGAAATGGTTTTTAGCATTTCGTCCGCCCTGTTCAATCGAAAAATGAGCATCTAAGCCAAAGGCTTGCAATTGAGTAAGCAAAGAATAGTTTTCGTTGAGGTGTTTCCAGCGAGTTTGAACTACACCAACATTCGATTCTGCAAAATGAGGAATGGTTTTTAGTAGAAAATCTTTTGGCGGAACAAAATCAGCATCAAAAATGGCTATAAATTCACCTTTGCAGATTTTCATTCCATAGGCCAAAGCACCGGCTTTAAAACCTTTTCTATCTGTGCGTCTAATGTGCTGAATATCAATGCCTAATGATTGTATTTCTTTTGTTTTTCGAGCTATAATCTCCACCGTATCGTCAGTCGAATCGTCTAAAACCAGTATCTCAAAACGAGCTTTTGGATAATCAAAAGTCGCCACAGCATCGATCAATCGCTCAACTACATACAATTCATTATAAATAGGAAGTTGAATTGTTACGAAGGGATATTCCTCATCAAGTGCCAACTGTCGACTGCCGACTGCCGACTGCCGACTACCTAAATAATTGATAATAAGACTCAATTGCACCAAACTATAAGAAAAAATAAAAACCAACGGAATGGCATAAATGACAAGAATAAATAGCTCCATCGACTTTTACAAATATTTAAAAATAGTAGTAATAATCTTATAACCAGCCAAAACAGTTCCTTTTACAGTTCCCGAAATCTTTGATTTTCCAACCCTACGGCGGTAATTGACTGCCATTTCGGTGGTTTTCATTTTCATCTTGGCGGCTTTTAGCTGCATTTCTACCGTCCAACCGTAGGTTGTATCTTGCATATTTAAGGCCAAAAGCGATTCAAACTTAATTGCTCGTAAAGGCCCTAAATCGGTATAACGCACACCATAAAAAAAACGCATTAGATTGGTAGCCAACCAATTACCAAAAATCTGCGGAATAGTCATTGACCCAGCTTGACGCTCACCCAATGCTCGTGAACCAATCACCATGTCATAGTTTTGCTCAGTAATGGGTTTTATCAATTCTCGCATTTCTTCAGGATAATCCGAATAATCGGCATCTAGGAAAACCACAATATCGGGTTTTTGTTTTTTAGCATACTCAATTCCCTTCAAACACGCAAAACCATAGCCTTGCTGAAGTTCATCTAAAACCGTTGCTCCTGCTAGTTGTGCTACTTTTGAGGTTTCATCGCTCGAATTATTATTTACCACAACTACCTCATCAACAATATCTTGTGGAATTTCGGCAATTACTTTATCAATAGATTTTGCTTCGTTGAAAGCAGGAATGATGACGATTATTTTCATTAAAATTATATTTCGACTGCAATTTAGGCTTTTTCTACATACACAAAGGTAAGCAAGCCGACAAAGTGTATGAATTTAAGATTTTCAAGAAATAAAAAAGTGTTTATTTTTACGAAAAATTTATTGCTTTCACACAAAACACCTGCTGATTTTATGAATTATCTACGTTTTCTTGCCGCTTTCTTTATTCTGAGTGTTTGTTTTTCTTGTAAGACGAAAGAAGTCAAACCTAATGCTTCTAAATATGTAAAGATTCCTGATATTAATTTTGAGAAAGCTTTGATTGAGCTAAATATAGATGATGTGCAAGATGGGCAAATATTGATAATGAATACTGAAAAAGAGGATTCTTTAGATATATACAATAAAAAGATTAAAAGTTTAGAAGGAATAGAAGCATTTAAAAATTTATCCTTATTGAATTGTTTTTTTAATGAACTAACAAACTTAGATGTCAGTAAAAATCTAAACCTAAAAGCACTATAGGGTGGATATAATAGATTAACAACTTTAAACGTCAGAAAAAACGTTATTTTAGAAAATTTAGGGGTTGAAAATAATTTTTTAGAAAACTTGGATTTGAGTAAAAATGTAAATCTGATATTTGTATCTTATATTTCAAACAATGTATCAAATTTAGACGTTTCCCAAAATACCTTATTACAGGAGTTAAGATGCGAATCAAACAGAATTTCCAATTTAAATGTTAAAAAAAACAAGAATTTATACAGATTATACTGTTCTAATAATGACTTGAGAAGTTTAGATAAAAGCGAAAATATTGAATTAAGACAATTATTGTATGATGAAAATCAATTAATGGATTTAGATATAAGTGGAAATAGTTTTTTGTTAGATTTAAATTGTAATTCTAATCAAATATCAAATTTAAATATTTCTAATAATTCTAATCTGAGAAGTTTATATCTAAAAGCCAATCAGCTGACAAGTCTTGATATTAGTAAAAATACTAAAATTGAGTTTTTTGTTTGTAGTAATAATCAATTAAAAAGTTTAGATATTAGTAAAAATGCAATTTTGGAAAATCTAAACTGCCAAAATAACAAAATCCAAACCATCTTTGTAAACAGCCTTAATCAAGTTAAACCTGACTGGCAAAAAGATGCATCAGCCGCCTACAAAATCTGTAACTAAACCCATTTTCCTGCTTAGACTTAAATTTTATTCAATTTGAGCCAAAGCCTTGTTAGAATTTCAAATATAGCACTAACAATTTAATTATCAGTAAGTTAGTGCAACTTCAAATGTACTAAAAAGCTAATTTCACACAATATTCAAAGCTGATTTTAAGCAATTATCAATATCTTGCAAGGTAGGTTGGCTTAGATTTCCTAAGATTCCCGAAAAAACAGATTTATTAAGCGTTGCCAATTTATCTGCTTTTAGCACCGAATCTTTGATAAGCCCAGAAATAGCAAAATCAGAATGAGAAGTTGAAATCAGATAATCCACTGACGTCAATTTGTGAGGAACAACCGAAGAAATAAATGCAACAATTACATCACCTTGCAAAGATTCTTTGGCTGAAACTACCAATGCAGGGCGACGTTTTGTAGAAGAAAGGTCAGTAAATGGTAAAATAGTTAGAACAATAGTACCTTTTACCATTAATATCAGAATTTAACTTTAAGGTTGTCATCAGTATAAATATTCTCGGCTTCATCTTCTAAAAAAGCCAATCCTTTTCCATTTTGAACAATATTATGTAATTCATTTGAGGTTAAATCATTGACTTTTTTAGCTTTCCTAATTTGTGAAAAACTTGTTCTAAACCTTATATTTAGTCTTTCCGCCAAATCTAAAAAAAGTCGAATATCTTTGTCATTATCAATTTCTAAAACAATCTGTGTCATGGTTATTGAATTTTGTATTGTAAAAATAGAAGACAAATAAGTAAAAAACAAGTTTGGGATGTATAAAATACAAATCTCTGATTGAGAGTTGCACCGCATCAATTGTTTTGTTTAAAAAAAACTAACCCATCAACCTAAACAATCTCAATCAAGTAAAATCTTATTGGGAAAAAGACGCATCAGCCACCTACAAAGTCTGCAACTAAACTCATTTTCCTCTTTTACTCCAACAAATAAGGCAGAAAAAGAACTTTTCTCTAAAAAAAATACAAAAACTATGTCACAAGTTTTGCTTTTCAGAACTTCATTATCTAATTTTGCACGCTGAAATGCGAGTACACTAAAATCAACGTTTCAGATTTTAATTTAAAATTCTCAACAAATGGCAAATATCGGTAAAATCTCACAAATTATCGGACCAGTAGTGGACGTGAGTTTTGAAGGTGAAAACTCTCAAATACCTCCAATTCTTGATGCGTTGTCAGTATTTAAGGCAAACGGTCAGAAAGTAATTCTTGAAGTTCAACAACACCTTGGCGAAGACCGAGTTCGTGCCATTGCGATGGAAGGAACTGAAGGTTTACAACGTGGAATGGAAGTTCTTCACTTGGGTACGCCCATCATGATGCCAACTGGCGAAGAAATCAAAGGTCGTTTGTTCAACGTTGTTGGCGACGCCATTGATGGTTTGGGCGAGGTAAAGACAAAAGGTATGTCTATTCACCGTGCCGCTCCTAAGTTTGAAGACTTAGCAACGGCCACCGAAGTACTTTTCACTGGTATCAAAGTAATTGACCTTTTGGCTCCTTATGTAAAAGGTGGTAAAATTGGTTTATTTGGTGGTGCGGGTGTTGGTAAAACCGTATTGATTCAAGAGTTGATTAATAATATTGCCAAAGCTTATGCTGGTCTTTCAGTATTTGCGGGTGTAGGTGAGCGTACTCGTGAGGGTAATGACCTACTCCGTGAAATGATTGAGTCTGGAATCGTGAAATACGGTGAAAAATTCCAACATTCAATGGAAGAAGGTGGCTGGGATTTGAGCGTAGTAGATAGAGAAGCTTTGAAAGAATCACAAGCAACATTTATCTTCGGTCAAATGAATGAGCCTCCAGGAGCTCGTGCTCGTGTAGCTCTTTCGGGTTTGACAATTGCCGAACACTTCCGTGATGGTGATGGCGAAGGTAAAGGTCGTGATATCCTTTTCTTTATTGATAATATCTTCCGTTTTACACAAGCGGGTTCTGAGGTATCTGCTCTTTTAGGTCGTATGCCATCAGCTGTAGGTTACCAACCAACATTGGCTACTGAAATGGGTACGATGCAAGAGCGTATTGCTTCAACAAAGCGTGGCTCGATTACATCAGTACAGGCCGTTTACGTTCCTGCCGATGACTTGACTGACCCTGCTCCTGCAACAACATTTACTCACCTTGATGCAACAACTGTATTGAGTCGTAAAATTGCTGAGTTAGGTATCTATCCTGCGGTTGACCCTCTTGATTCATCTTCACGTATTTTGTCAGCAAACGTATTGGGAGATGCTCATTACAATACTGCTCAACGTGTGAAGTTGATTTTACAACGTTACAAAGAATTACAAGATATTATTGCGATTCTTGGTTTGGAAGAACTTTCAGAAGAAGATAGATTGACTGTATCACGTGCAAGACGTGTACAACGTTTCTTATCTCAACCGTTCTTCGTTGCCGAGCAATTTACAGGTTTGAAAGGAGTTTTGGTTGACATCAACGATACAATCAAAGGCTTTAATCAAATCATGGACGGCGATTATGACCACCTTCCAGAAGCTGCATTCAACTTAGTAGGAACTATCGAAGATGCAGTAGTAAAAGGAGAAAAATTAATCGCAGAAGCGTCTAAATAAAAAGCCCCCCTGCCCCCAGAGGGGGAGTGATTAACTAAAAAAGCGTATCCCCTGCGTTCCCCCTCTGGGGGTTAGGGGGCTAGATTATGAACTTAGAAATAATTACTCCTGATAAGAAAGTTTACGCTGGTGTTGTTGACTCGGTAATTTTACCAGGAAACAACGGTGGATTTCAAATCTTGAAAGACCACGCACCCATCGTTAGCACACTCGCTAAAGGTAACTTAGTTATCGAAATCAACGGAAAAAAAGAAACTTTCGTTGTGGATGGTGGCGTAGTTGAAGCAGCCAAAAATAAAGTCTTGGTTTTAGCTGAGTCAGTAGCTTAAAAACTTTTCTTGATAAAGAATATTCAAAAGAGGCATAGAAGATTCTGTGCCTCTTTTGGTTTTTTATACGAAATGAGAGTATATTTACTCAAACAATAACACCCATAAATAATTTTTGAACCTCAAAGATTATAAATAGGTTATGTAAATATTACTTATCGTATTGATGCTCATAGATAATCACGGAAGACCTATTAATTACCTGCGATTGGCTGTAACCGACCGCTGTAATTTGCGTTGCTTTTATTGTATGCCCGAAGAAGGAATCCAATATCTGCCGAAACCGCATTTACTGAGCTACGAAGAAATGATTCGACTTTGCACCATTTTGTCAGAAATGGGCATTAGTAAAGTCAGAATCACGGGCGGAGAGCCTTTCGTTCGCAAAGATATTATTCCTTTTCTGTGGAAATTATCCGAAATTGAAGGCATCAATAAAATAAATATTACTACCAATGGCGTACTTACAGCTCCATTAGTGCCTGAATTAAAGAAAATCGGTGTAAGCTCAGTTAATCTTAGCCTTGATTCGCTCGACCGCCAACGATTCTTTGAAATCACTCGCCGAGATGAATTTCCGAAAGTTTGGGCAACACTCGAAGCCCTACTCGAACATGATATTCCAGTAAAAATCAATACCGTCGTGATGGCCGGTAAAAACGACGAAGATATTTTATCAATGGTCGAATTGGCTCGTAATCAATATGTTTCATTGAGATTTATCGAAGAAATGCCTTTCAATGGCGAAGGACTTCGCCCCGAACAAATAGAATTTTGGAGTTATAAACGTATCATGGATTTAATTCGCTCGGCTCATCCCGAACTTTATAAATTACAAGACGAACCTAATTCTACGTCATACAATTATCATATTCCAAATTTTAAAGGAACAGTTGGCGTAATTGCAGCATTTAGTCGAACTTTCTGCGGCACTTGTAATCGTATTCGTGTAACGCCAACGGGTAGTTTCCGAACTTGTTTGTATGATGATGGTGTTTTCAATATAAGAGATTTTATGCGTCAAAAATTGTCAGGTGAAGAAATCAAAAAACGCATTTATGATGCTCTTCAAAATCGAGCAAAAGATGGTTTTGAGGCTGAAAATCGCCGAACAAGCGTAGTTTCAGAATCAATGACGACGATTGGAGGGTAAATCCAATGAGTGAATTATTCAATGATAGACTGATAGAATATTAAAATTAGGATAAAACTTTACAAATTACCAAATTCAAAAAAAGTATGTTAAAAGCAGAAATGATTACTGACAGAGGTACAATGACAATCGAATTCTATGAGCAAGATGCTCCGATTGCAGTAAATAACTTTGTTACTTTAGCAAAAAAAGGATTTTACGATGGTTTGATTTTCCACCGTGTGATTCCAAACTTTATGGTTCAAGGTGGCGACCCTGAGGGTACAGGTGGTGGTGGTCCAGGATATACAATTCCTTGCGAATTGACAGGAAATAATCAATACCACGACAAAGGAGTTCTATCAATGGCTCACCGTGGACGTAACACTGGTGGTTCGCAGTTTTTCATTTGCCACAATCGCTCAAATACACAACATTTGGACCGTAATCATACTTGTTTCGGTAAAGTTGTTGAAGGACTCGACATCGTTGATGAGATTCGTCAAGGAGATAAAATCCAAAAAATCAATGTTATTGAAGTTGAGGCATAATATTGTTAGTCGATAATTTTAAGAAAGCTGCTCAAAAATTCGTTTTTCGAGCAGCTTTTTCATTATGCTTCATCAAAAATAATTTTTTCTTTCTATCTTCGCACAAAATCAACCTTCATCCCTTTTATATGAAAAAACTACCCATCTTTACCCTAATTACAATCAGTTGTAGTTTGGTGGTTCAAGCCCAACGTCCTTCGGCTACTACCGAATACAATTCCAATACCCGATTCGAGCAAATGGGAGCAGCATTGCCTACGCCAAACACTTTCCGCACTGCAGCAGGCAGCCCTGGGCGAGACTATTGGCAACAAAAAGCCGACTACGATATAAAAGCAGAACTTGACGATTCAAAACAGTCGATTTCGGCAACTGAAAAAATTACTTATACCAATAATGCCCCCGAAGAATTAAGATATTTGTGGCTTCAACTCGACCAAAATCTCTTTGCAAAAGGTTCGATGGGTTCAAATATTGGTCAATCTGCCATTAATCCTGCCAATGGAGCAAGTTTTAATACGCTTGGTAGTATGACAGGTGCAAATGCCAAAGATTATGGCTATAAGATTTCTGCCGTAAAAGATGCACTCGGAAAAGATTTGAAATATACTATCAACGAAACAATGATGCGTATAGATTTACCAATGCCTTTGGCTAAAGGAATGTCTTTTACGCTACAAGTTGATTGGAAATTTAATATCGTAGATTTGAAAGGAAGTGGAGCAAGAAGTGGTTACGAACTTTTCCCGAAAGATGGAAATGTCTTGTACGAAATTGCTCAGTGGTTTCCACGCATGGCGGTTTATGATGATGTAAATGGATGGCAACACAAGCAATTTTTAGGTCAAGGTGAATTTACTTTGCCTTTTGGTGACTACAAAGTAGCTCTGACCGTTCCAAACGACATGGTTGTTGGTGCAACTGGCGAACTTCAAAATACAAAAGATGTATTGACAGCTACGCAAATCAAGCGTTGGGAGCAAGCAAAAAATACTAAAACCCCCATTGCAATCGTAACACAAGAGGATGCAGAAGTGGCAGAGAAAGGCAAGCCAACTGGCAAAAAAACTTGGATTTATGCCGCAAAAAATGTGCGTGACTTCGCTTTTGCGGCTTCTCGTAAATTTATCTGGGATGCTATGCAAGTTGATGTAGAAGGTAAAAAAGTTTGGGCGATGTCGCTTTACCCAAAAGAAGCCAATCCACTTTGGGGACAATATTCTACGAGAGTAGTTGCCCATACACTCACAAGCTACTCAAAACGTAGTGTTGCTTACCCTTATCCTGTTGCTTATTCGGTACATGGTTCGGTTGGCGGCATGGAATACCCAATGATGAGTTTCAACGGTGCAAGACCAGAAGCTGACGGAACGTACTCAGAAGGCACAAAAAACTTCTTGATTTTGGTGGTTATTCACGAAGTAGGACATAATTTCTTCCCGATGATTGTAAATTCTGACGAGCGTCAGTGGTCTTGGATGGATGAAGGTTTAAACTCTTTCTTGGAAGGATTATCTTGTTTGGAATGGGATAGAAATTTCCCTGCAACGGGTATCGAGCCACAATATATTACGGGCTACATGAAAATTGATCAGAATAAGCAAAACTCAATTATGAGTAGTTCTGATAATATTTTACCAGGAACATTCGGGCCAAATGCTTATTCAAAACCAGCAACTGGCTTGAATATTTTGCGTGAAACAATCATGGGTCGTGAATTATTCGACTATGCTTTCAAAGAATATTCACGTCGATGGGCATTTAAGCACCCAACACCTGCCGATTTCTTCCGCACGATGGAAGATGCTTCGGGTGTTGATTTGGATTGGTTTTGGAAAGGTTGGTTCTACGGTGTTGAACCTGCCGACCAAGCCATTGCCAATGTGGAATGGTATAGTGTTGACAGCCAAGACCCAACAAAACTAAAAGCAGCCGCTAAAGCCGATGCCGATGCAAAAGCACAGACTTTGAGCAATATCAGAAACAAAACGGATATTAAAGAAACGGTTGTTGAAGCAGATTCTACGATGAAAGATTTTTATAATTCGTATGATAGATATGCTGTGACCGATGTTGACAAAAAGAAGTACGAGCAGTACTTATCAACTTTGGGCGAAGACGATAGAAAACTTATCGAAGCAGGTAAAAACTTTTATGTGGTAAACTTGAAAAATAAAGGCGGTCTTATAATGCCTATTATTATCAGAATGGAATTTGAAGACGGAACCACAGAAGATGTACGTATTCCAGCAGAAATTTGGCGTTTGAATGATAAAGATATAAAGAAAACCTTGGTGACGACTAAGAAAGTAGCCAAATTTAAACTTGACCCTTATCACGAAATTCCGGATATTGATACTTCAGATAATGCGTTCCCTAAAGAACCTGAAGAACCAACTCGTTTTCAAGCATTTAAGCAAACTGGCCGTGGTGGCGGTGCTGCATCAAACCCAATGCAAGAGGCATTGAAAAACAAACCAGCAGGAACTCAGACGAGTGGAGATAAGAAATAAGGGAAATTTAGTAAAAGTTTCTTAATTTTAACGGTAAAGTCAATCAAAATGGCTTTACCGTTTTTTTTATTATTCAACAACTAAACTATCATGGAAACGCTCAAACTAACAATAGAAAACCATATTGCTCATGTGATAATCAATCGCCCAGAGAAAACCAATGCTTTGAATCAAACTGCTTGGGACGAAATCACCGAAGTTTTTGAATACCTCGACGAAAACCCTGAAGTACGAGTTGTGGTACTCGAAGGCGGTGAAAGCAAGCATTTTTGTGCAGGAATTGATTTGAGTTTGCTGATGTCGGTTTCACAGACCAATATTGCCTGTGATGCTCGCCGACGTGAGCGTGTGCGTAAAGATATTTTACAATTACAAGGACTCATCGGCGATGGACTCGTGCGAGAAATGGCCTATACTGGACGCAGTGTAGATGGAAAAGAAGCCGTAAAAATCGGCATTGTCAATCGTTCGTTTGCTGATAAAAATACTATGATGGAAGAAGTAATGAAAATAGCAACCACGATTGCATCAAAATCTCCTTTGTCAATTCGCGGTACAAAACATATTTTGCTTCACACCCGTGACCACTCAGTTGCCGACGGACTCAACTATATGGCCACTTGGAATGCCGCTATGATGCTCTCAAACGACCTTCAAGAGGCATTTGCCGCTAAAATGCAAAAACGTGATGCCAACTTTGAATCATAGATTGGAGAGGTGAGATACGAGAAGTGAGATTTGGGATATGAGATACCGAAATCACAGATATAAGAAAAATAATTTTTTCTCGTATCTTTTTCCCGTATCTCCCTTCTCATAATCTTTATTACAAAAAAAGTGGTTTTTCAATTGTAAAGGGCGTATTTTGCACCCGATTTGAGCAGTTTTACTCAACTTTTCAATTTTATATCATCTTTACAATAAAGAATCATGTCTGCATTAAATTTAGTCGCTGACAGAATCAAAGCGTTGGAAGAGTCCGCCACGCTTGGTATGTCGAAAAAGTCACGCGAATTAGCGGCACTTGGACACAAAGTCATCAATCTCTCTATTGGAGAACCAGATTTCAAAACCCCAAAACACATTTGCGAAGCCGCAAAAGCAGCTATCGATGCTGGTTTTCACCACTACACACCCGTAGCAGGTATTCCTGAACTAAGAAAGGTTATTGCGGACAAACTTAAACGTGAGAATAATATAGATTGGAAACCAGAAAATATTGTGGTTTCGACAGGAGCAAAACACTCTTTAGCAAATGTTATTGCTTGTTTGATTAACCCAGGTGATGAAGTAGCAATTTTGTCTCCATATTGGGTAAGTTATTCAGAAATGGTAAAATTGGCTGAAGGAAAAACAGTAATTGTAGAAGGAAAATTTGAAAATGATTTCAAAGTAAAACCTGAGCAATTAGAAGCTGCCATCACTGACCGTACGAAAATCGTGATGTATGCTTCACCAAATAACCCAACCGGCTCGATTTATAGCGAATCAGAATTGAGAGCGTTGGCAGCGGTTATCGAAAAACATGATAATGTCTTCGTTTTAGCTGACGAAATCTACGAATACATCAACTTTACTGACGAAGGACATTTTAGTATGGGTTCAATTCCATCATTGAAAGACCGTGTAATTACAGTAAATGGTTTTGCAAAAGGTTTTGCCATGACTGGCTGGCGTTTAGGCTATATTGCCGCAGCAAAATGGATTGCTGACGCAGTAGAGAAACTACAAGGACAAGTAACTTCGGGAACAAACTCAATTGCTCAACGTGCAGCGGTTGTAGCTTGGGAAGATACTTCGGCGGCAGAATCAATGAAAATGGCGTACTTACGTCGTCGTAATTTGGTAGTTGGTTTATTAAGAGAAATTCCAGGTTTCAAAGTAAATATGCCAGACGGAGCGTTCTACGCTTTTCCAGATGTAAGTTATTATTTCGGAAAATCTGATGGAAACGTAACTATTAATGATGCCGACCAATTGTGTATGTGGTTGCTCGAAACAGCTCACGTAGCACTTGTTGGTGGTGGCTCATTTGGAG
>Ga0114967_10000217_pt1 | contig 48470 bp, 43 predicted proteins | sample M_130628_MF_Meta_FD_92639 | JGI IMG/M metagenome (GOLD analysis project Ga0114967, IMG submission 92639) | Freshwater microbial communities from Lake Montjoie, Canada to study carbon cycling - M_130628_MF_MetaG | ecosystem: Environmental > Aquatic > Freshwater > Lake | place: Lake Montjoie... | reverse complement strand
TCTCCATGCGACCAGCCAAGGAGTCAGCCGCAGTGGGCAAGGACATTAGATTAGCCGATCCAGTTAGCAGAAATCGTCCTGGGCGCCGGTCCTCATCAACACTTTTCATAATAGCTAGCAGTAACTGCGGTGCCCGCTGAATTTCGTCAATGACTGAACGCTCTAAGTTACGAATCATACCTACGGGGTTTTCGCGAGCTGCCATTAGTGTAAGTTGATCATCTAGGGTCAGGTAACGCAGCCCATTGGTATCTGCTATTTGCCGCACGAGGGTGGTTTTACCGGCTTGGCGAGGGCCTGCGAGTAGAAAAACCGGTGTGTCCTCTAAAGCCTGAACAATTCGAGGCTCAATGTGGCGTAAATAGATGCTAGGGGTATTCATTAGTAAATAGTGTCATAAATTACGGAATATATATGCGTAAATTACGGATTTAAGTTTCAGTAAATTGGGGAGGTGCAGGTGAGGAATTTCCCTTAAAGGCCCCTTTACAGATGGTTGGTCAACCGGGAATAGAGCTTTGAAAGTCTAAGCAAGGTTCGAGTAATAGCCTAGTCCGAATCCTATATGGATAATCCCCTTGTTAGCAAAACGACTCATAAAATTAGCCTAGCAATTTTTGGGCAATAGATATATCTGCAGGAGCTAATTTAAAACTTAATAAATCATCTACAGGAACCCAGTCATATTGATCATGTACTGTTAGTTGAAAGTGATGGCTTTTTAGATAGGTTACGATGCCTACTAAAAGAATTTCACCATGATCGTATTGGTGTTTGACAACACAAAATTCATCTTGTTCAACTTCTGCTTGGACTCCTAGTTCCTCAAAAATTTCACGTTTTAAGCATTCTTGTAGACTTTCACCCTCCTCAACTTTGCCACCCGGAAACTCCCAATAGCCCTCAAGAGATTGGCCAGGTGCTCTCCTCGTTAGAAGAACTTTATTATCTTGTAAGACGATAGCAGCAGTGACTATTTTAAAATTCATTGAGTAGGGTTGATCCCATTTTTTCCAACTTGAACACGTACGGCAGTGAAGCCATTCGCAGAATTTGGCTTTGAAGCTACATAGACTGATTGGCCGGTGACTAAGTCACTGCGCGAACCTGGCGCAGCACGCGACATGGGTGTGCCTGCTGGAACTAGTACCTTAACGGAGCCAGTTTTATAGTTTAGAACTAATTCATGCGTTTCCGCATTGAGTACAGTAGCCTCTAACACAGCATTTGTCATCGTCGATTGGGGTTGTAAGTCATATGCAGATAAACCTTGCGGGGCGGTCGCTGAAATAGGGCGAACGTCGATTGCTACTTTGGAGCCGTCTGCACGATTGACGGTAGTTACTCCCAATACCATACCTGGTTTGATATCAGCCATTGAAAATGGTTCAGTGGTGGAGATTGGCAATGCTTCTGGTAAATCAATTAGGATAGTTTGTCCGTTGCGCAAGTTCACGCCCAAAGACTTTCCGTCGTAAGAAGCAATGGTTCCTCGCCAGTTAATATTTTGCCCACAGGCAATTGAAATAGACGAACAGATTAAAATAATACTGAATAGTTTTTGGAATGGGTTCATTTGTATGACCTAAATTAAATATTGGTTTTAATAGGGTGTAAGTTTTTTTAATTTACTGCATGGTTATTCTCAAGTCAATCCGTGATTGATTTCTCTTTAGATTTTTTATCGTTGTTTAAAGCTCAAGAGCAGCCAACTGTAGCTGCCTAGGAGTAGGTATGAGAAAGTCTTATCAGAATAAAAAACATTGCAGCACATATAAAAAATCTTTTAAGGACCTATAGTAAATGCAATTGTAAATGTTGTTGGCTCATCGAAGATAATTAGAAAATAATGTATATTTTTGATCGATAATCAGTTGAAGAGAGGTGGGCAAATGAAAAAAGTTATTTCAATTATTCTGTTTGTATTTTTTTATTTGTTTATCAAGTTTTTACTTGGCGATAATATTTTTGATACCAAATATTTTTCATAAATATTGGAAAAATTATTTTTTGAAAGAGTCCAATTAAGCCCAAATTTTCAGATTATTTTTAATTAGAACATGGCAATTTTTTAAGCGGAGACACTCGCTTAATGCCACTTTAGTTTTAAAAAATTGATCAAGTGTCGAGTTTTCTCTAACCGTTCTCTAAGCACGATCATTAAAAATGTTGAGTAAAGTTTTGAGTATTTTCTTAATTGAAGCGTGGGGCATTTTGAATTAAGGTGCCTACTTCGTTTTTCCACCATTTTGCTTGACCGGTGGTTCCATGACCGCTTGTTTGATCGCTGGCCGGGATTAAAAGCAGGCGAGAATTGGGTATTTTTGCCAAAGCTTTATGCATGACATTGAGTTCTGGCGGATTGCGTTCATCATCTGCTGAATTAATAACCAACAAAGTTGCCTGAATTTTTTCTAATTGATTAGCAGGATTGAAATCTCTAGAAGAGTCCCACTGATAAAGATTATCATTGGCATCTCCATTAAAATTCGAATTCATTCGTTGATTTAGCAATTGATCAGCTTTTTCTCGAGTCGGAGCAATACGCTGGAGACCTTGGTTACCCCCGTTCGTGGCAAGTGCATAGAAAACAGAAGCAAATTGAAGACTTTTTGGTTGTTTTACATAATTACCATTTAGATATTCAGGATCGTTTTTGATTGAGTCAATAATTAGTCTTCTCATTAGCCAATTACGCCCAGACATCTCGCTAGGCATGGATGCCATTGGAACCAATATATCCATAAAGTTGGGGTACTGCATACCCCAGAGCCAAGTATGCATTCCACCCATAGAGTTTCCTAATATCATACGCACATGCTTTAGATGAAGGCCTTCAGTTAAAAGCCGATATTGCGCTAAAACCATATCGTCATAGTTGTATTTAGGAAATTTTGCGCGTAATCCATCGGAGGGTTTGCTAGACTTACCTGCACCAATTGAGTCTGGCAAAATAATGAAATATTTGGTTGCGTCGAGGACTTGGCCAGGCCCAAATAACTCGCCCCCAAAGGTATTGTTCAGCATGCCTTGCCCAGATCCTGCGGTACCATGAAGAATCACGATAACTTCACCATTTGGATTTCCAAGTGTTGTGTAGCCAATATTTAAATTTGGCATTACTTCACCCGTATGAAATTTGAACTCTTTAGCCGTCCAAATAGCAGATTTTTGATTTAGAAAATTCTGTGCTGATGCCGGTAACACGAAGAAGGATAAATAACTAATAACTACGATTAATAATCGGCACATATATTCGCCTTTTTAACTAGCAGAGGGAGGGGGAGGAAACATTTAAGTGTATTTACTTTGAAGCTTTTTCGCAATAGGATTTTTCCTAGGGATTGAGTTGGATTAATTCCTAGATCATCTAAGGAAGTTATCGAACAATTTTAAAAACAGTACAGTTTTAAAGATCATCAGTAATTTTTATATGGTTCGGGATGTTCATAACTGGAACTGTCATGACCTTCAAAAGAAAATGGTGGCTTTGATGCCATCACATCTGGGGCGTTAAAGCGCTATAAGTAATCAACTCTATCCAAAATGTTCAAGGGGAAAATTACCAACTTTGATATTTCAACGCGCCCTAGTGGTGGTCTTGGAACAAAGTTAGCATTACTAGCAACATTTGTAGTGACGATGGGGTGGCAGTTAACCTGAATTGTATTCCTACTAAAGTAGTCGTTTAGGAGTATCTAATTAGCGACTATTATATACCAAAATAACAAAAAGTCGCGACTTATTCTCATTTTGGTATATAATAGTCGTATGAAACGGTATATTACTAATCAAGTTCGCCAAGACCTCCAAAAGAAAATGGTGTTTTTGACTGGCCCCCGTCAGGTTGGTAAAACCACTTTAAGTAAGCAACTTCTTTCCGAATATGCAGGGGGGCAATATCTTAACTATGACGTTGCAATGCACCGAGCGGTGATAGTGGAGCAAAGTTGGCGTCAAAGTGCGCCATTACTGGTTTTTGATGAGGTTCACAAAATGCCCAACTGGAAAGCTTGGCTCAAAGGAGTTTTCGACGGTCGAGCGCAGGGGCAATTGATACTGATTACTGGCAGTGCGCGCATGGAAACATTTCGCCAAGCCGGTGAGTCGCTAGCGGGTCGTTTTTTTAGATTACGTTTGCATCCGTTGTCCTTAAGAGAGTGGTGTGATACCCATCAGGTCGAACCGCAGTTGGCACTCAGTCATTTATTGGAAAGGGGTGGTTTTCCTGAGCCCGCTTTGGTTGATACCGACATTGAAGCACAACGGTGGCGGATAGATTATTTTAATAGTCTAGTTCGAGAGGACGTATTAGAGTTTTCTCGTCTTAAAGAGGTTAATGCCATGCGCGTATTTGCTGAGATGTTACGTTCGCGTGTTGGTTCGCCATTATCGATTGCTTCGTTGGCGCGAGATTTAAATTTGTCACCGGTAACTCTTAACAAATACCTAGACATTTTGGAGGCCTTATTTATCGTATTTGTGATTCGTCCATGGCATCGAAACATAGCTCGCGCTACGATGCAAGCACCTAAAGTATATTTTTATGATACTGGTTTAGTAATCGGTGATGAAGGTCTGAAGTTTGAAAACTTAGTGGCTTGTCATTTACTCAAACAGGTACACTGGCAACAAGATACGATGGGGTCTGCGGCAAATCTGCATTACATTCGTACTAAAGATAACGCTGAGGTTGATTTTTGTTTAAGTGAAGGCACAGTACTAACGCATTTAGTGGAATGTAAATTATCCGATGTAAAACCGCACCGAGCATTAGTGCGTTTTGCGAGGGAGTATACATCTGTTGATGCGATTCAACTAGTGCGTGAGTGTAAGGCGGAAGCTGATATTGGGCGCATTCGTATTCGAGATGCTGCACCGTGGCTTAAAGCTTTAGAAATTTAAGCTTTGAGAACCATTCATTGTTCTCATGGAACAGCCTAGGATTATCATTTGTTGGGTAATCGTAAGAGAGTATTTTGTAATGAAATTAAGCTACTGCGGCAGCAAAATTTGCATATAAATCACCTGGTAGTGGCGGGTTTAATTGCCCAGTAATTGCCATTGGTGTTTCAAGTTCATGCTTGAGGTAAGTTGCTCTACCAAGAAAATAAAAAGCTCGTTCATTCGTATTAATACGTGCCAATAGCATGATGTAGAATCCTTCCTTCATCTGATTTTGGTAGCGAAGACCAGTATTACTATTCGATTTAGTAGTTGCTTGGCTTTCCCAATGAATCAAATCTTTGTTAATTGCGAAGTTTTTATAGCGAGTTGTAGGAGAAAAGTGACCGCTAGTTTATCTAAGGTGAATGTTAGTAAATCTGACTTTGACTCCTTTGTCCAATAAACACCGCTTTGCTATGGTTGAGTCGTCATAATTTTGCCAACGTTAAAAGTGGCTAAAAGTTCAGTACGAGAATAACGAGCATGTATTGATAGGGGAATAATTTCAGGGGGATCGTCCATATGCGGCATGTGCGAAATAATAGACATCAATAAGTCAAAAATTTCAAAAAGTTCAGGAAATTAATTTTTATAATTTAATTTGAGTTACTCAATCAAATTTTAATTGCGCAGTATTTTTTACCCGCAACCATTTTTCATAATCGTTTTTTAGAAAAATCGTAAATTCCTGCATATTTAGGTTAACGGGATCTATGCCTGCTTTAGCAAAGCGTTGTTTTGTATCGCTAGATTTAGTTATTTTGATAATTTCCTGATGGAGTTTTTCGATAATCTCGGGTTTAGTTCCAACTGGCGCCAGTACACCATACCAAGTATCCACAACAAGTTCTGGATAACCCAATTCTGCAATTGTTGGAACATCGGGTAATAGTGGACTTCGTTGCTGAGTCAGAATCGCAATTGGCCTTAACTGGCCACTTTTTATTAATGGTACGGAGGCGGGTAATCCTCCAATAATCAAATCAATCTGCCCTCCAATGACATTAGTCAGTGCAGCAGTTGTGGATTGATAGGGTATGTGTAATAAATCAATACCAGTTGTGATTTTTAATAATTCAACTGCAAAATGATTTGAAGAACCAATTCCACCCGTGCCATAGGTTAGTTGACCTGGGCGTAATTTTGCAAACTCTAAGAATTCTTTGAAGTTTTTTACTGGACTTGAAGGGCTCACCACAAATATATTTGGAATAGAGCCAACGATGGCGATAGGGATCAGATCTTTTAATGGGTTAATTTTAAATTTGCTGTTAATAATTGGGCTGATGGTTAGAGTTGGTGATGTCACCAATAAAGTGTAGCCATCGGGAACTGACTTTGCGACCATTTCTATAGCTACGCTGCCACCGCCACCTGCCTTGCTTTCGATAATGGTTGGTTGACCGAGTGCCTCGGTCAATTTCTCAGCTAAAAACTGACCGATTAAATAATTATTACCTGCAGGAAACGGCAAGATCAGTCGGATTGTCTTAGATGGATAATTTTGTGCTGTTGATATACCACTCGTGAAGAGGAGGGTAGCTACGCATATTCCATAAATAGAACGCAACATCACTTTTAGCATATTTTGTATGGATTAGTTCAACATTTGGAGTTATTCATTCGGTACCAGTACTATCTTGCCGATAAGTTCCCCGGACTCCATCAGTTCATGCGCTAAAGAGGCCTCGGATAATTTGAAAATAGTGGGAGCTGGAGGCTGTATTTGACCACTTGCTAGAAGATTCATGGCTCTTGTAATTAATCCACGACGTAATTCTCGATCATGATCGAGGGTGTGTATTGAATAGGCCCTAACCCCAAGACTTTTACCAAGCCGTTTACGAAGCTCCGTAAAGAGATTGTCGTTCGGTATTCCGCCTAAAATTCCGAAAGAAAGGAGGGTACCAAGGGGAGCTAGTAGATCTAAATTCGCAGCAAAGTCAACCCCGCCCATCGCACAAACTAGATCCACCCCCTGATTCTGGGTAATTTTCATGACCTCTTGCATTAAATGATCTTGGTTACGAATGAGAACATGTTCAATGCCTGCTTCTTTGACAAAAGATCTCTTTTCTATAGAGCTCACTACGGAAATCGTTTGGATCCCATCGGCTTGTGCTAATTGAGATATTGCTAAGCCGACCCCACCTGAGGCACCAAAGACAAGAACACTGCTGGGTAATCGAACACCAGAGTGATAGAGGATTGCCCCAGCCAATTGGTAATTTGGAAGGCAAACTACATCGACTGGTTTGACGGTTTTGGGTAAGGTAAACACTGACTGGGCGGGCACACAGATAGCTTGGGCATAACAACCCCCTCGAAAATCTAACTCACGAGAACTTACTAGGACAACTTGGCCGAGTAAATCAGGATGAACTTTTGAGCCAATAGCATCGATTTCACCAACCATTTCATTACCGGGAATTGCTGGTAGTGGCGGCATCCAGCCATAAGTTCCCTTCCGGATGAGCATATCAGCACTGCTAATCCCAATAAAATGGGCCTTGACTCGAACCTCATACTCAGCTGGTGTAGGTAAGGGAATTGCAACTACCTCAAGGGCTTGAGGACCACCTGGAATTTTTACTTGGATAGCTTGCATCCTACTTAATCGACTCCAATAGCTAATTGGCGAACTAACTTACCAAAACGAAGTAGATCCTCATCAAATAAAACTTTGAAGTCTTCAGCACTCTGAGGCGTTGGCGTTGCTCCTAAATTTCCGATTCGTTTTTTACCATCTTCTGTTCTGAGGAAGTTATTGATTTCTTGATTGAGTAATTTCACTATCTCAGGTGGTGTACCCGTTGGAGCAAATACACCGTACCAAGAATCAATATGAAAACCTTTGATCCCAAACTCTGCAAAGGTCGGAATTTGGGGTAGTAAAGGAGATCTCTTCTCAGAGGCAATTGCAATTGGGAATACTTTTCCTTCGCTGATTTGTGCTAGAGCTGTTCCTGGGCTAGAGAATGTCATATCCACCCGACCACCTAGTAAATCAGTCATTAAGGGTGCAGCGCCTTTATAGGGGATATGTAGGATAGATGTGCCGGTAAAGGATTTAAACATTTCACCGGCTAGATGGGGTATTCCGCCGTTCCCTGGCGATCCAAATGAATACTTTTCTGGATTTTCTTTTAATACTTTAATGAGTTGAGGTACGGTACGAGCTGGAAAATCTTTACCTACGACTAATAAGTTAGCTTGCTCCATGACCATGGCAATAGGGGTAAAGGCTTTACTCGTATCAAACGGTAATTTTTGATGGAGTGATGGATTAATCGTGATTGCTCGGGTTGTAATCATGAGGGTATAGCCATCCGGTGAAGCTTTTGCTAGAAGGCCGGCTGCTACTGCACCGCTCGCACCTGGCCGATTTTCTATAACAACTGGTTTTCCAAGATTTCGAGATAAATAATCAGAGAGCATTCTACCGGCAGCGTCTAGAGGCCCAGCTGGTGCGGAACTTACAATCAGAGTAAGGGGTTTATTTGGAAAATTCTGTGCCAGGGATGGCACAGAAATACCGGTATAGAAAAGGGCAAGTGCAATGAATAGACTTAAAAAAGACCTCTTATCCGGTGAGTGAATTTTTATCATTCAAGGATTCCTAAAGAGCAGCAACTAAGCATTACCTTTCCAGACCGAGCCAAAGGTAATACCAATATTTTTAAAATTATCATAGACCTCATCACCATATTCAGCCCGGACTTTTTCGCCAAGTACTGGGTCATAGAGGACATCATTAAAAGTATCTTCAATACTGCCTTGGACAATTGCAACAATCAGGGCGCGGCTATCGCTAATATTAGTAACCTCTCTAAAAACGCGCGCGGGCAGAGCAATAAAATCAAAGGGCTCAAGATCAACATGATACTTTCCACCGGAACCCCAAGAGACTCGGTATTTACCAGTTAAACAAAGAAAAGACTCAATTGTTTTCATATGCGCATGCATTCTTGGACCATGGCCTGGGGGATTATCTAAAATAGACACTTCCACACCTGGGTTACCGGAAATGGCAGGAATAGCGGCAGCACGTTTATTGCCTGGGGGCGACATTAATTTATAGACGCAGTCGGCAGCTAATTTGGCATAGGCCTCACCGGGGATCCCCACATTCGATTCGTTATAGTTGCGTTTGGTAGGCTTTAAATCTTTAAAGCGAGCAATGCGCTTTTCCATCTCTTCTGGAGTTGGTTCGAATGTTTCTAATTCAGTAGTTAATACAGAAGTTATTGGATGATTCATCAGGGTCTCCTTAGGATTTATTTTTACGGCATATTTTGATGATTCTTCAGGATAGCTCTGTGGCTAACTTGATTTATGACGACATAGTTATATTAGCATTACCCCAAGTGATTGTGAGTTTTTGTGATAAGTCGTTTGTTACTAAACACATATTCTTTTATACAACTTGAGATGAAACATCATCTGAGCAGAGTTTGATGTTCCTTATCGGATATTTCTAATCAATTCCTTTTGAGCTGATTACAAAGAGGTAAAAACAGAATAGGACTTACCAAGAAGCCATAAAAAGCGTATAACCCAGTTAATTAGAACTCAAATAGGTGGCCGCTTTTAGAGGCCTTGACTCGCAAATAACTATCATTATGTCGATTTGAGGGGAAGGCATGCGGGACGCGTTCGACCACTTCGATGCCATACTTTGTTAGTGCAGCTACTTTGGCAGGATTATTTGTCATGAGTCGTACACGACTGACTCCGAGCATTTTCAGCATCTGGGCTGCGGGTAAGTAATTACGCTCATCAGAATCAAAACCGAGTTGTAGATTTGCATCCACCGTATCAAGTCCAGCATCTTGTAATTGATAAGCGCGCAGCTTATTCGCCAAGCCAATACCACGACCCTCTTGGGCTAGGTATAGCAAAATACCGCTACCACCCCTGACCATCTCATCGATGGCGCCGCGTAACTGATTGCCACAATCACAGCGTAAAGAGCCGATCAGATCCCCGGTAAAGCATTCAGAATGAAGTCTCACAAGAACGGGTTTTGTTGGGTCTATATCTGCAACGACAATAGCGAGGTGCTCTGTGCCACCATTATTTGGACGAAAGGCCACAACTTGCGCGTTTTCGACATTTTCGAGTGGGACACGGGCACGGCTAACTAGCTTTAAGGCGTAGGCTGTTTGTGGGATGTAGGATTCAATCGAGCTGACGCGCACGGTGAGGGTATCCGGCGTTTCTTCAGCTTGGGTAATAAGGGTGGCTGGTAAGAGTCGAGCCAATTTAGACAGAGTAATACTCGCTTGCGCAAGTCGGCTGGCATCATGGACAACTAGCCCAGTTAAATTGGGTTGATGGACTAAAATCGTTGTGGGATTTGAGAGAAATTCAATGATTTCTAGCGAGAGAGAATTTGGATGAGAAATCATGCTTGCGGGTCGAACAGTTTGATCTATTCCAAGAGCATTAGCCCTTGTGCCTGTTAAGACAAGTTGAGGAGCTATTGTTTGGCGGTTCAATAACTCAAGCTGGTCAGCAGTTAAGAGTTCGGCGGCTAGCATCAGTATGCTGTTTGAGCCGTCAACCAGCTTAACTAAGGCGCCTCTGCGCAAATCTGAAATAGCACGGTCAACTTCGATAAGAGGATCAGGCATCGCCAAAATAGATAAGAATGAGAAAAATTTGAAAATATGACGTTATAAGGTGAATAAATTGATTTCTGATAAATTCATTCTAAGAAATAATGAGAATTATTTAGTGAACAAGTAAACCAAAGTATTTCTATGAACGGCGGGTATCTTTGCAATAATGATTTCATCTGGATTATAGTTCAATCTGCTTAAATCCTCACAATCCCATCATACTTGTAGCTTTCTCCCTTAAAATGAAATATTTTTTAGAAAGGGACCACCTAGATTGCTTTGAATTGTCCTAGTTCAATGGCAATAAAGGATTTAAAACTAGATATCCAGATTGTGCGAGACGATCAATATTTTATGCCAGATGATCACTGGCTTGACTATTTTTTAGCGATAAAGGACGAATGGAATTAATCAGCTTTGATACCTGAATCCTTGGCAAGTTTTTGCAGTCTTGTTACTTCTGATTTGATCAGCTTACCCAGATCTTCGGGAGAAGAGGAGACTAGGTCGATACCGCGCTCTGAGAAGCGATTCTTAAGTTCAGTTTGATTCATAGCCTTCACAACTGCTTGGTTAAGCTTTTGGATAATTGGGTATGGCGTTCCGGCCGGTGCCAGGAGCAGGTTTAAAGTGACATCTTCATAACCAGGAAATCCAGATTCAGCGAGGGTTGGAATATCTGGCGTGAGCGGGGATCTTTCTAGGCTAGTAATAGCTAGTGCCCGTAACTTACCCGCTTTAATATTTTGTACACCGGTACTGACTTGGTCAAACATGATGGGTACTTGGCCACTCATGAGATCGACGATTGCTTGCGCATTCCCTTTATAAAATACATTGGTTAATTTGATATTCGCTCGACTTGAAAAAACTTCTGCGGCAATGTGTCCTGTAGAGCCATTTCCGCTACTGGCAATAGGCATACCAGGATTTGATTTAGCATAACGAATAAACTCATCGATATTTTTTACAGGTAAGGCTGGATTAATCATCACGAACATAGGAACTTTGCAGGTCAGAGAAATTGGACTAAAGTCTTTTACCGGATCGTAGCCTGCATTATCAGAGATCAGAGGCGCTGCAAAAAAGGTACTCGAGTGAGCAAGTAGGGTGTAGCCATCTGGGCTTGCTTTGGCCACTAGTTGTGTACCAACAATGGATGCTGAACTTGGACGATTTTCAATCACAACATTTTGTCCAAGAATTTTAGTGAGTTCGTTACCAACAGTTCTTGCAACGATATCCACATTACCACCTGCTGCAACTGGGACGATAATTTTTATCGGTCTACTAGGAAAGTCAGCAACATTTTCTGCTAGGGTTGTGAAACTCAATGAGCTACCAATCAATCCGATTAAAAAATAATATGGGCGTAAATTCATTGTGAAGTTGCTCCGAAAAGTTCTCAAAATTAGTACAAAAAATAGCGCTTTAGGAATATCTGCTGAAAGATACCAGTTATTTGTACCATATATTGAGGAATCCGTACTATGTGTGAGAGGGTGTTTTGGTTGGCTTAAGCGAATTTACCCAGAAATTTTCCAATCTAGCCAGTTACAGAGGGCTTTACCCATGACTAAGTCTTTATCCGAGGAAGATAACCATTGGTATTGCACCGTAAACAATTCGACACACTCGAGCCAAGTACATTTTAGTTTTGTAATGTCGCTCCCCCAAAAAAACCGATTTGGTCCAAAAGCTTGAAATATTTTTTCAACAAACGGTTCAATCGCCAGGTATGGGTAATGATCTATTGCATAAGCAGGTACGGCCGTTGCTTTGATGGCGATGTTGGGGTATTGCGATAAGCTGATCAACTCAGGCAGATGCAAAAAAGCGCATTCACCCTTGGCATCAAGGGGGACACCTAAGTGATCAATAATTAAGCGCAGTTTAGGGAAGCGCTTGGCAATTATTTCAAGTAAGCTCAAATGATTACTGGATGCCAAGGCGATAGGTATATTTAATTCCTCAGCTGTTCGCCAAAGCCAATCTAATTCCGTTCCAGAAAAAAATTGCGCATGTAAGGGATCATTTAGGATATATCGTAATCCTAGCATGCCAGATTGCTTTTTCCATTGATGGAGAACTTCGATTCCATTAGGCACTTGCAGTGAGAAATTACCAAGAATACCAAACCGTTGCGGATATAACTTGGCAGCAGCTATGGCGATTTGATTAGCGTCACTATCCCAAGCGGGTGGTTGAATGATGGCAGCATCAATCTGTGCCTTAGCCATATCGACTAGGACTTGGTCTGCAGAATAGGGACTTTGTCGATGAGCTGGCCGCGGCAATCCTTTATTCCAGATGTGAATATGGGCATCTACAATTAGCATAAAAAATATTTACCTTTCAATTAGGTTATAAAAGATAGAGCAAGGAATATTCTCGCATTTTATATCTAGATGAGGTGCTTTTTATCGCCTTAATATGTTTTATAAAAAAGAAGTACCTACCCTTGAATACTACTTTTGATATTTATTGAGAAGTCGATATTTTTTTGGTATAGTGAATTTATTCTAACTAATATAATAGGATTCATATGACTCATCCTGTACTGCAATGTGAGGAACTCCGAAAAAACGCCATGAACACGGGTGATGTTGAATCATTTCGTGAATTATTTGACCCGGCGATGATCTATCGGCACAGTTCTGGGGTAGTAGATAACGTGACTAGTTATTTAGAGAAGTTAATTTCAAAGAAAGTGGCATATTCAAATGTGACATTTTCAGATGTAACAGTCATCACACCAGAAGGCTCTCATCAATCGATTGCTTTAGTTATGGGGTTGATGCGCGCTGATGTCATGCGAGCAACGGGGCCGGATAAAATTCAAAGTCATTATCAAGCGACTTGGCACCAAGTCGGTTCGGCCTGGAAGTTACTAGCGATTCATGGAGCTCCTCTTAAGTAATTACTCCAAGGAGGAGGAATCATGACATTCAAGAATTGGCTGATTTTTTTACTGGTATCGAATTTTGGATTTGTTCTAGCACAAACTGCTGATACTAACTATCCGACTAAGCCGATACGGATTATTATTCCTCAGAGTTCTGGTTCTGCAACCGACAGTTTGATTCGATTAATAGCGCCAAAATTGACTGAGCAGTTAGGTCAGTCAATTATTCTTGAGAATCGTTTAGGTGCGGGTGGGATTATTGGTGCTGACACGGTAGCCAAGGCAGCGCCAGACGGGTATACACTTTTAATTGGCGCAACTTCTTGGATTACGATTGCACCGCATGTTTATCCTAAATTGAGTTATGACCCCATAAAAGATTTTTCTCCGATTTCTTTATTTGCTGTTGGGCAAAATGTTTTGGCTGTTCCAGCTAATTCGCCGTATACGAGTTTAAAGGATTTAGTCAGTCAAATGAAAGCTCAGCCCAATATACTGAATATGGCTTCTGCTGGAATTGGGTCAACTAGCCATCTTGCTGGGGTGATGCTCACCTCTTTAGCTGGAGTGAGTGCGGTACATGTACCTTATAAAGGAGCGGGGCCATCTGTCATGTCTTTGTTATCTGGTGAGTCACAATGGGTTTTTACTCCAATGCAAGGGCCAATTGCTTTGATACGTTCAGGAAAATTAAGGGCCTTAGCAGTGGGAGGAAGTGTTCGATCAGCTATCTTGCCAGACGTTCCAACGGTAAAGGAGTCGGATATTGCTGGGTATGATATGCGCAATTGGTATGGCTTATTAGCCCCAGCGGGGACGTCTAAAGCGATCATTGATAAATTAAATACAGCGATTGTCCGCGCGGTACAAACGAGTGATATTCGTGAACAATTTGCCGGTCAAGGCTCAGAGCCAACTACGAATAGTGCTTCTGAATTCACACAGTTTATTCGTGAGGAGACCGCAAGAATGGCCTCAGTTGTAAAAACAGCTGGCGTCAAAATTGAATAAAAGGAGTGGTGATTGAAGGCATTACGTTTTAATCAAACAGGTGATTTTAATTTTTTACAGTACGTTGATTTTCCCATGCCGGTACTTAGAGTGGATGAGGTCTTAATCGAAGTGAAGGCGGCAAGACTGAACCGCAATGATTTATCGAATGTCATGGGGCGATTGCCTTATACCACTTTACCGCGCACCCCTGGTAGAGACTATGCTGGAATTATTGTTGATGGGCCCTTGGAGTTAATTGGTCATGATGTCTGGGGAACTGGTAAAGAAAATGGCTTTGTTCGAGATGGCAGCCACGCACAATTTATCAAAGTACATCAGAACGACATCGCGATCAAACCAAAGACTCTTTCGTATATTCAGGCAGCAAATTGCGGGACGCCCTATATCACTGCATGGTTTGGTATGCAATCGTGTCAGGTGCAGAAGTCAACTAAAATGGCGATTATTGGTGCTGCTGGAGCGGTTGGTAGCGCGGCTATCGAATTAGCAAAAAAAAAGCAGGCTCACATCTTTGGCATTGTAAGGTCTTCAGAACAGGTTCGGGTCCTAGAGCAAAAAGGGATTGCAGCGGCGGCTCTAGCCGAATCTCCAGAAACTGAGGGGCAGTTAAAAGCCTTGATTCAGGAGCATTTTAAAGGTGGAGTGGATGTTATTTATGACGCCACAGGGAAGTACTTAGCAGCTGCAATTCCTGCCTTGGCTCCTTTTGGTAGGGTTGCTGTGATTGTTGCGCCTGGCAACGGTGCAGTAACAATATCTGCACGCGATTTATATCGCAACGGAGCGATGATTGTTGGCGTTAATTCCCTACTTTACAGTGCCCAGGAATGCGCGGTTATTTTGAAGCAATTAGCGCATGACTTTGATCATGGTTTGATGCAGGGTTATGAGAATATTCAGACGCATGCCTTATCAGAAGCCGTGCAAACTTATCAAGATCTCAATAATGGCATGTCTGGAATGCATGTTTTTATTCCCTAGGGAGTGGATTGTAAGCGATAAAACCCTGATCTTGGAGGCAGTCTTTATAACTTTTTAAATTTGTACCTAAGACTATTTATAGTATGATCGGATTGTAATTAAAGAGTGATCGAGTAAGAATTACCAAAATAATAAAAATTAGTAAATGCTTAAGTTTGAATTAAAAACTCAGCAAAATAATGGAGATACGTTTTTGAATCACATTTCACATACTTTAAAAAGGGTCATTGATGCTTAAGATAGCGGCTTTTTTTCTATGTTTTTTTGTTCATTTTGCGCAAGCCCAATCGAATATATCTTGGGCGCCAAATAAACCTGTACGATTTATTATTCCGCAAGTAGCAGGAGGGGGTGCAGATGCGATTGGACGAACAATCGCCCAGGCATTATCTGATAAAGTCGGCCAACCAGTGATCGTTGATAATCGCCCAGGAACCAATGGTGGTGTAGGCGCTGAATTACTGATGCGATCGCCAGCGGATGGTCATCATTTAATGTTGGTTTTTACTTCGATGATGGCCATTAATCCTGCAGTTTATGAGCGGCTCACATATGATCCTTTAAAAGACTTACGACCACTTGGTTCGGTTTGTGCGGTTCCACTCGTGATGATTGCTAGTGCGAAGGTGCCGGCCAATAATTTAGGTGAGTTGATTGCTGCCCTAAAAAATAATCCGACCAGTGTTTTTGGAGCCTCGAGCGGTAATGGATCTTTTTCACATATGATGATTGAAATCATCAATCGTAGGGCGGGAGTGAATATGACTCACATTCCATTCAAAGGAGAAGGTCCGGCTGTGCAGCATGTTTTGAGTGGCCAAGACTCGATCATTTATGTTGGGACGCCTGCCATTATTCTCTCGCAAGTTCAAAGTGGTAGATTAAAGGCTTTAGGCGTTACGACTAGCAATAGAATGAATCAGATTCCCAACATCCCAACATTATCTGAGGGGGGATTATCGGATTTTAATGAAAGTTTTTGGTATGGCATAGCGGCCATACCAGGTGTGCCGAAAAATATTTTAGATGCCTATAATGAAGCAATCTTTGATATGTCAAAATCCGATTCTTTGCAGGCAAGCTTAGGGAAGATGGGGTGTGATGCAATGCCATTGAATGCCAATGATTTTACGGATAAAGTTCGAAACGATATTAATAAATACTCAGCGATTGCTAAAGCTGTGAAGATGAAAGTGGATTAATATGGCTAAAATTCCCCAACTCAAACATATTGGTCTGCATGTTGATAATTTAGATAACATGGTGCAATTTTATACTTCGGTATTTGATTTGATTGTGACTGATCGTGGCGAAGTGGAAAGATTAAATAATAAAAAAATTGTTTTCTTAAGTGGTAGTGACGACGCGCATCATCAGCTTGTTTTAATTGCCGGTAAAGATCCAGCTAGTGGCCCGAGTGTCGTTTTTCAAATGTCTTTTTTTGTCGATGCGTTAAATGATTTACGTCGGATTGAAAGTCGACTAAAAAAAATGGGAGTGAGTTATATCCATCCGATTACCCATGGCAATGCGTGGTCCATTTATAGTCAGGATCCAGAGGGCAATGGCCTAGAGATTTATATGGACACTCCTTGGTATGTTTCACAACCGCATGGTAAACCATTTGATTTATCCTTGAGTGATGAAGAAATTTATATGTTTACTAAAAATCTAATTACTAATAATCCCACTTTTAAAAATCAGGACGATTGGCGCACTCAGATGCAAGAGAAGCTTTTGCAAGCGAATGCCAATATTCAATAAATACTTTTAACTCATATAAGGAATTGTTATGAAATTAGTCTCGTTTGAACAGGCAGGAAAAATTCACTATGGTGCTGTTAAAAATGGCCGAGTAATAGATTTGAGTGCTAGGCTTGGTGGGCAATACCCAGATATTATTAGTTTCATTGCCCACGATGGTAAACCAGTTGCACAGTCCATTGTCGCCGAATCTAACGGGGACTTCGACTATGATCAGTTGAATCTTTTATCTGTTATTCCCAATCCAGGAAAAATTCTTTGTGTTGGTCTGAATTATCACGACCACGTTACTGAGGCTAACAATGCTATTGGTAATCGAAAAGCGCCAGACCGAGCAATGATTTTTGCGCGTTGGCCTGAGTCGCTGACTGGCCATAGAAAGCCGATTTTACGTCCCAAAGTCTCTCAGATGTTGGACTGGGAAGCGGAATTACTGGTTGTGATTGGTAAGCCGACTGGTAGATATGTCCCTAAAAATAAAGTCCTTGATTATATTTTTGGTTATGCTTGCTTTAATGAGGCTTGTTTGCGCGATTATCAAAGACATTCTAGCCAGATTAACCCCGGTAAGAATTTTGAAAAAACTGGGGCGAGTGGTCCTTGGATGGTGACGGCAGACGAGATTACTGACCCAATGAATCTGAATATCGAAATGCGACTCAATGGTGTGGTTATGCAAAAAGCGAATACATCGCAGATGATTCATTCGATTGAGGCGACGATTGAGTATATTACCGAATGGATGCCATTACAGCCGGGTGATGTGATTGCTACTGGCACGATGGGTGGGGTAGGATTTGCAAGAACACCGCCTATTTTTATGAAACCCGGTGACATTGCTGAAATCGAAATCGAGAAGATTGGCATTTTAAGAAATCATATTGAAGATGAGCCAGCAGATTTGGGACCGAAATAATTTTTAGACGGATTATTTGGGTTGACTTGAGTTGTTAATCTTTTTAGAGTAAAAACACGCGTTTGCGTGTTTTTTATTGAGAAAAGAGTTTTATGAAAAATTTATCCGCATCCGAAAAAATGCGTATTGGGATTGACTTAGGTGGCACAAAAATTGAGGTGGCTGTTATAGACCAGCTTGGGCAAATTGTCTTACGGCAAAGAGTAGCGACTGATGCCCATTTGGGCGTTGAGCACATTTTTAATCGTATTAAATACCTCTATCAGCTTGCTCTAGCAAGTATTGCTAGGCAGGAGCATACGCTTGGCATTGGCACTCCAGGCAGTATCTCGCTCAAAACAGGACTGTTAAAAAACTCCAATACGGTTTCTTTAAACGGCATGGCATTGCAACAGATCCTAGAGGAGCACCTGCAACACGCTTGTCAAATTGAGAATGACGCGAATTGCTTTGCCTTCGCTGAGGCCATGCTTGGTGCTGGTCAAGATCATGACTGTGTCTTTGGTGTGATTATGGGAACGGGCTGTGGTGGTGGTCTGGTGATTAATCAACAAATCCGTATTGGGCCACAGCGATTAGCCGGCGAATGGGGACATATGACGATTGATCCCAATGGTCCCTTATGTTTTTGTGGAAAAAGGGGCTGTGTTGAAACGTTTATTTCAGGCAGTGGTTTAGAGCGCATGTTTTTAGAAAAAGCTGCTAGGCCACTTTGTGCACAGGATATTTTTCGATTAGCTGCTCAAGGTGATCGTAATGCATCTCTCATTTTAGATATTTTTTATGATCAATTTGGTCGAGCAATATCGAACTTAATTCATCTATTGGATCCTGATGTAATTGTTTTGGGTGGGGGATTATCCAATCAAGAGGCTATTTATCAGCGGGGTATAGATGCAGTTCAAAAGTATCTTTTTAGTGATGAGTTAACCACGCCGATTATAAAAAATCATTTAGGAGATTCAGCTGGGGTTATTGGTGCGGCATTCATTGGTGTTTGATTTGGTTAGTTTTTAGTATTTGGCGTACCGTTTAGCAGTCAGTCGAAATAAAAACAATAAGCCAGAGGCCGCAATCGCTAAGCTGAGGCTATTGCCTGCCCAAAAACCGCTCGCACCTTGGAGACTTTCAGGGACAAACGGCAGGTGATTAAAGGCCACCAGATAACCTCCAAATAAGCCCACCCCCCATAAAGAGAAAGCATAAATACACATCGGCCAAAAAGCTACGCGGTATCCCCTCAGGATAAAGGCAGCGGTAACTTGTAGCGCGTCTACTGCTTGGTAGAGCGCAATAAATAAAAAAAGTTGTTTAGCAACAATTCGCGCCTCTGGAGCTGGTGCGTAGAGGTCTAGTAGAAAATCTTGTAGGAACCAAACAATAATACCCATGCCAATACTTACACTCGAAGTAAAGATAACAGCAGACCAACCCACCTCTTCGGCTTTTTTTTCTTCCTTAGCGCCAAGATGTTGTGCGATGACAGTCATGGTGGCAATCGATAGAGATAATGGGATCATATAGAGCACAGTGCCCATATTGCCAACGATTTGGTGGCCGGCTAAAACGGTCGTTCCGAAGCGGGCGATAAAAAGCGCCATAAAAGCAAAAGAGGTGACTTCGATTAGGTAGCTAAAGCCGATTGGCGCACCCAATTGCAGGATGTTCCATATCCGTTTCCAATTAGGCCAACTAAATTTTGTAAACACGCCAAAGGGTTTATAACTTGGATGAAACCAGATTAAAGCGCCAAGACTGATAACCCAGAGCCATTGCACGATGACTGAAGCAACTGCACAACCTGGCCCGCCCATTGCAGCTAAACCAAAGCCGCCAAAAATAAAGAGATAGTTCAGAGGAATTTTAAGTAATAGACCGACTACTTGAAAACGCGTAATAATTTTGGGCTTAGAAACAGCATTATGAAATGCCATAAAAGTGCGCATAATCATCGTGCCTGGAGTTCCGATTGCCAGAATTTGTAAATACAGTCGCGCCTTTTCTTCAATGACGGGTGAGACATCCCCGATATCGAGTAAGGGGCCGGGATGCAATAAGACTGTAATACCGATCATTGATAGGATGACTGATAACCACAGTGTTTGGCGGACTTCTTCGCCGATATCTAAATAGTTTTTGGCCCCGAATAGTTGCCCACCAATCGTATTCAGAGCAGATAAGATGCCTGTCAGGCCAACATAGATGCTAATAAAAATAGAAGAGGCTATTCCTAAAGCGGCTAAATCATCGGTAGAAAATCGAGCAGTCATTGCTGTATCCATGACTCCAAAGGCAATGACTGCGAGTTGGCCGAGTAAGATTGGGGTGGCAAGATCGAGTATGCGGGGGACATCTCTTTTGAGGCGATATTGCGTATGTGAAATTGCGGAAATAATTGGCATTATTGAGGATTGACCCGGTAGAGTCTGAGTCGTTCATCACGATCGCTTGCACGACGGTCTTCCCAGATTAAGGTGAGTTGTTGGCGATTGATTTTTGCAGCTGCTTTTGCCTCTGCGGTGGAGTGAGTTAGCTGATAATTACAAAGAGGATTATCTTGTAATGGCAGTTTTGTAAAGTATACAAAGGATGCTAATTGGGCATCACCCAAGTAGGTGCTGTTGATGCATTGCACGTCCTTTGGGAGGGCTAACATGAGTCGTTGCGCAACTGGACGATACGTTTTAGCAAAGTCGATAGTTGGCAACCACAGGGTCATTAAAAGTACCCACATCAAGGTTGTGCCTGAAGCGGAGATCACCAGACAGCGCCAAATCACTTTTTGTGAGCGACTCACTCGCCACTTAACAACCCAAAACCAGAGACCGGTAATAACGATGGCGATGATGAGGTCTTGGAGATTGAAGATTGCTACATAGCCTGGAATAAAGCGTGCCACATTTTCAGCGGTTGCTTTAGGAATGCCGGTGATTTTGGCTAGCCAGATAATCCAAATAAATCCAGCCAAAATCGTAAAACTAAGGAGTGAGAGCCAATCGATAAAACTGATCAAGCCACGCTTGAGAAGAGGTAACCCAAAACTAGCCAGAATCGCCATCGTAGGGATTAATACTAGCAAGTTTCGCTCAGAGAGTTCTTGCATAAAAAAGAAGGTACCTAATTGTGCAAGAAACAAAAAACCTGGAATGACAAGATGGTGGGCATTCCAGCCAGAGCGACCATTTTTGCCCCAGAGATAGATGCTCCAAAAGCTCAGAGGCCAGACCGGCCAGGCATAAGCCCAAAAATTCTGTGCCATGAATCCCAGAGAGTTGATGGAGGTGGAGTTTTGGAGTTGATTTTTTCCAAGCCAAATGAAAATCGCTTGGTTTATTTCATTTTGGTTTAGATTACCAAGTATCCATAGTAGTGGCCAAAGACATAAACCGAGAAGTACGACGATGCCTGAAGCCATGAGCCAGCGCCAGGTCATTGTTTTGGGGCAAGCCATAAAATACAGTAAAGTTGCCACACTTAGGATGAAGCCCGTCCAGAGTATTCCGGAAAGGCAAATAATGACTAGGCCAGAGCCAGCAATGAAGCCACCCTGCCATGGCTTATCAAGTCCCCTGACAATGCCATAAATGAGTAAACAAAGTCCCCAAAGTTCTAAGAGGAATGGGGAGATTTCATGTACGCGTTGGGCCAGACCAACGCAAGCCAAGAAGACGAGTAAGGCGGCGTCGGCGATAGTTCGACCAAACTGTTTCGAACTGGGTTGTCCCCCAAAGGCAAAAGCCATCGGTTGCACGTCGCGACGTCTGCCAAGTAAGTAGGTTGCGTACCAAATGGCCAGTGCGCTGAGGGAAAAACACAGCCCACTGACAAGCCTAGCTGCATTGACATCCCCAATGAGTGAGCCAAAAAGCCAAATGAAGCTTGCCCCAAGCCAATAGGGCAGTGGCGTACCAATCAGTTCGTTGCGTCCGGTTAGGTGCGGTAGAACCCAGTCCTTGAGATTTCCATGGGACAGTTCCCACATCACACCAAAGCTAATTGCGTCATCATTTTTCCAAGGATCATGACCAAATAGCCCTGTGAAAGCATAAATCAGGGTGAGCACGAATATCACAACACGCGGAAGGGCAGAAGTTGCAGCAGCGGTTAGTTTGATGTTGTTATTCATGCGGGGGTAACTAACAAATTAGGCGATTGACAACGAATTAGCAAAAAAGGCAGCCAAGAAGGCTGCCTTGAATACGGATGTTAAGCCTGGTAAAGCGTTTATTCTTTGACTGAGGCTTTAGCCCCAGCTTTTGCACCAAACTTTTGACGAAATTTCTCAACTCGACCAGCGGTATCCATAATTTTTTGGGTACCTGTATAAAAAGGGTGTGACTCTGAAGATGTTTCAATTTTCGCTAAGGGATATTCTTTGCCATCTTCCCACTTGATCGTTTCGCGGGTATTCATTGTCGAGCGTGTTTTAAAACTAAAGTTGTTTGAAACATCTAAAAAAACAACTTCTTTGTATTCAGGGTGAATATTTGGTTTCATCATTATTCCTTATAAATTAGAGGGAGCCGTTACTGCATTGGATCGTTTGAGATGATCAAAGCGCATTTTCAAAGCAAGCAATACTTTCCTATCAAGAGTTCGATTATGCCATAAAATTACCGTACTTGGCTAGGTCAAATTCCAGAAAAATCAATTCTTTAGGCGATTTTTAGCCACCACGGCGCATTAAGTCAAAGAAATCCGAATTGTTTTTAGTTGATTTGAGTTTGTCGACAATAAAGTTCATGGCCTCAATATCGTCCATATCTGCGAGTAATTTTCGTAGAATCCATACTTTTTGGAGGATATCTGGTTTGATGAGGAGTTCTTCACGACGGGTGCCGGACTTATTGAGGTTAATCGCTGGGTAGACACGTCTTTCAGCCAAGCGTCTTTCGAGGTGGACTTCTAAATTACCAGTTCCCTTAAACTCTTCGTAGATGAGATCGTCCATTCGGCTACCGGTCTCAATTAAGGCGGTCGCAATGATCGTCAGTGAACCACCCTCTTCAATATTACGGGCAGCTCCAAAAAATCGTTTAGGTCTTTGTAGAGCATTCGCATCAACACCGCCAGATAAAACCTTACCCGAGGAGGGGACGACTGTGTTGTAGGCTCTTGCTAGGCGAGTAATAGAGTCAAGCAAAATAATGACATCCTGCTTCATTTCCACGAGGCGCTTGGCTTTTTCTATGACCATTTCGGCAACTTGTACATGGCGAACTGCGGGCTCATCAAACGTCGAGGCTACGACTTCACCCCGCACGGAGCGTTGCATCTCGGTGACTTCTTCTGGGCGCTCATCAACGAGTAGGACAATTAATACTGCATCAGGATGATTGGCGGATATCGCATGGGCGATATGTTGCATCATGACCGTTTTACCCGATTTAGGGGAGGCCACGATCAGGCCTCGTTGACCAAAACCAATCGGTGAGAGCATATCAATAATTCTTCCGGTCAAGTTTTCTTCGGCCTTAATATCCCTCTCGAGATGCATTGGGCGATCCGGGTGGAGTGGCGTCAGGTTCTCAAACACGATGCGGTTTTTAAGAGCTTCTGGTGCAATCCCGTTAATCTTATCAACCTTTACTAGGGCAAAGTAGCGCTCACCTTCTTTGGGTGTTCTCACTTCGCCTTCTACGCCATCGCCGGTATGTAGATTAAATCGACGAATTTGAGCAGGCGAGATATAAATATCATCAGGTGAAGCTAGATAGGATGACTCTGGGGATCTTAAGAAGCCAAAGCCATCGGGTAGTACCTCGAGTACCCCATCGCCAAAAACAGTTTCGCCATTTTTAGCGCGGTTTTTTAGAATAGCGAACATGAGTTCTTGCTTACGCATACGTTGCGTATTTTCTATTTCAAGGGAAGCCGCCATTTCTAATAATTGAGAAACGTGGAGAATTTTTAGTTCGGTGAGTTGCATAGGTTGGGTTTCAATTCAGGTTAAGTAGGAGTCATTGAGAGGGGACTTGGCACTGACTGTGGAGGTTGGTGCTCAATAATGAGGTTGATCTTTCGATATGGGTAGATTTGATGAATGGCGTAATCAGTAATTGATCGGATTGATGGAAGCGGAGTAACACATGATGTTTTTTGAATAACGAGGTGGATTGGCTTTAATAAAGACTTTTATGAATAGACGGTTCGGTATAGACGATTCGGGGTTGGAAGAGATTGAAAAGGCTTGATGAGATTTGATCGATTAGTAAATTTGTTCTACGAAGCTTTTTTTAGTTAAGGGGGTAGCGGCAATGAATTAGGCAAACAAAGAGAGTAGTGAGAGTAGTGAGAGTAGTGAGGGCAATGAGGATGGTATGTTGGGAAGAACAACTCGAGAATAGGATTTGAGTGAACTAGTGCTTAGTAGATTCGCTTTGTAGATTTACTTAGTAGGCTTATATGGTAATTTCTCGGACTTTAGAGGGGTCAATACAAAGAGGTTAATAGTAGGGGACAATTTCAAGGAGGTAATTTAAAGGGGGCAGTATATAAAGGGGTTAAATATTCACTCGGTGTCTGTTGATCGGGTTTCGCTCAATTCACTAGGTACTGCTGATTATTTATTGTAGTGTTTGTTGTCAAGGTAAGTAGTCATACTGTTTAAGGAAAATGTGGGCACAAATATTTGGGCTTGAGTAAAATTTGGGCATAAATAAAATTTGGGCTTAAGTAAACCTGTCTCAGGTGTTTCGCTAAATATTTAACTAGGTAATTTACTGAAGAAGTTTACAAAAAACTTCACTAAAGATCACAACGAAGATTACACGGAAGACCACACCAAGTATTACTTGGAGATAAGCGAATTATTTTTTTCGTCTACTTGAATTGTCCACACTTTAGCACTTTTATACTAGTAAAACATCAAACCCCCACCAAAAAAACAACAGTGGGGTCTATCTTAGATATTCGAGTCAATAAATGCTGTAAGTTGAGATTTGGCAAGGGCACCAACTTTTTGAGCAGCCACCTCACCATTTTTAAAAAGAATCAAGGTTGGTATACCCCGAATGCCGAATTTGGCTGGAATTGCTTGATTTTCATCAACATTCATTTTGGCAATTTGGATTTTATCCCCATAATCTTTAGCAACTTCTTCGAGGATCGGACCAATCATCTTACAAGGTCCGCACCATTCAGCCCAAAAGTCGAGCAGAACGGGTTTTGACGATTGCACGACATCTGCTTCAAAAGAACTATCTGTAATATGTTTGATACCTTCGCTCATAGAGGGATTCCTTAGTGAAAATAATAAGTAAAACTTGTAAGATGTAGATTCGATGAATCCGAAAAAATTTCTTAGTTTGCCTATTTTACCTTGCTTGATGATCTCTTTGAAAAAAATGTGCAATGCGAATTGAACGCTTGATATTGCCCAATGCGCAAGCATTAGATGAGATAGCTAAAGCTATTTGGCAGTTCGCACAAGAAACCGAGCAACGCCCACAAGTTGTATTATCGACTTCCGGCCCAACGAATGCCTTGCGCCGAGCTATGGAAAGATTACGTCCGAAGAATTTACCCAAAGAGATTGTATTTTTACCAAAGATATTAGGTTTAGCAAAATGGCTTGAACAAACGCCTAGCTTGATTGATTATCCCGCGGTATTAACTACCTTGGAGCGCTGGGAAAAAGTTCAACAAGCTTTAATCAAGTACCCATTGATTCAGAAGAATTTTGGAGTGATTGGAGAAAAGGGCATTTGGTCCTTAACCAAGTCGATTGTGCAAGCCTGTGACCATTTGTCACAAGCGCATTTAAATATAGATCCGTCTTTAGCGACCGTGTTTGAGTATGATCAGGCCCAAAAGATATTTGATCAAGCCTTAGCCGCAGCATATCCACTGCAGCAGAATGACTTTATCCAAGAAGAGAGCGCATTAATTATGGCTTTTTGGAAGAATTTGAGTTCATTACAAGATCCGGTGATCAGACGACAATGCAGCTTGATGTTACGCACACAGATGATTACACAGGTAGCTCATTTAGAACCATTGGTTTGGATAGAGATGGGAGAAGTTCGTGGTTCACAAAAGTTGACTGAGGAACATTTTCTGGATTGCTATGCAGCTAGACAATCTGTTTTAAAGATTGGTCTTGACTGGGAGCGGGCGGCTTTATGGCCAGAATGTTTAACCAGTTCTATTGAACGCCCAGAAAAACATCTCCAAGTACAGAAAAACCGCCAAGACGCCAATACTGAGCATATTCGGATCATTGCTTTACCCAATTTTGAAAAGATGGCTTGGGGTGCTTTAGCGTGTATCCAAGAACATATTGCTCAGGATCGCCGGCGCATTGCTTTGGTAGCTCAAGATCGCTTAGTCGCACGACGCGTGCGGGCTTTATTAAATCGCCTAGGAAGCGCTGTCGTGGTGCAGGATCAGACGGGCTGGAAGTTATCGACTACAGGTGCGGCAGCAGCGGTACAGAGTTGGGTAGAGATTGCGAGTGCTAGAGAGGGGCCTGATCTTCATCAACTACTCGGATTTATCAAGAACCCTTTACTTGACTGGTCGGTCTTATGGCAAAACCTAAAAAAAGATTCCGTTGATTTTGAGCAAGTATGTTGGTTTATTGAAAAGACAATTTTGGAGCGACGTTTTATCCCAAATTGGCAATCATTATTAGAAATCTTTTATCACCTAGAAACTCAGCATGAGCCATTTGATGAATTAGCATCGGGCTTTTCTAGTCACCAAAATAATACGCAATTAAGTATTCAATTACTTCAAAACATGCAGGAACTTGCCCAGGCTTGGCAAGGAGGTTTTAAGACTGGTAAAGACTGGGCATTACTTTTACAAGAACAATTACAACACCTTGGTATGACGAGGAACCTGACGTCTGATGCGGCGGGTGCAGACACGATGCAAGCTTTGCAAGAGATGCAACGCATGCAAACAGAGCTAATATCTGGTAGTTCTTGGTTTAGTCTTTTTGATCAGTGGATGGAAGAGTCCTCTTACTTAGAGCAAAGTCCATTAGGCTATATACAAGTCTCTATCATTCCATTAGCAGCGACTAGATTACAGGTTTACGATGCGGTAGTCATGGTTGGTTGTGATGATCGACAATTACCGAACTTAACGGATCATGGCTTGATTTTTTCTAAGGCCATGGTTGCGAGTTTAGGATTAGCTACGATGGAGGATCAGTATCAACAGTATGCTAGGGACTTATCGGCCTTAATACAGGCTCATCCCCATACCGATTTTTTATGGCAAGAGTGGCAACAGGCGCAAGAAAGAAACCGCTGCGCAGGATGGCTAACCAGGCTGCAATTTGAGCTTGGGCATTTGGCCAATAAAAAAATTACCTTGCCACAAAGGAGTACTTTACTTGGTGGGCAGACCACGGCGAAGGCTTCTTTACAAATAGGGGATACGCTATTTCCAAAGAGCATCAGCCCAAGTTCTTATAAAACTTTACGAGAGTGTCCATACCGTTTTTATGCGACTCGACTACTCGGATTATGGGCGCCCTCTGCCTTACAGTCCTCTTCTGAATTTGGCATGGTCGGTAACGTACTGCATGCTATCCTGGCGCGGTTCTATCGCCAATTAAAAATCCAAGACGCCAGTAATTTGCAGGCGCATCAAGCCGAGTATGATCGGCCACAATGGATGCACCAACAGTTGCAGCGGATTTCAAATCAACAATGGCAGCCTTTAATTGAATATGATGGAAAGTTATTAGGTATGCGTCAGGAGTGGTTGGACCAAATCCCCCATTGGATTGATTGGCAAATTGAGCAAGAAGCAAATGGTTGGGCATTTGCGAGTGCTGAGGTGCCAGTGACATTTCAGCTTGATTTAGGTGGTGGTACGCAATTAGAAATTGCTGGTCGTGCAGATCGTTTTGATACCCATGCCAGTTTAGGAACGGCTCGCGTGCTTGATTATAAATTTCAGGTAATTCAGAAAATTATAGATAAAGAACGTTTTATCGAAGATGATCCCCAACTACTGATTTATGCTCGGGGAGCAAACGGCACTAGTGTTGTGCATGATCAACCAATTACGATTGGGGCGTGGTGCTCGCTCAAATCTCCGGATAATCTCGAACGGGTGCACGATATAGAAATTAATGCGAACGTGATAACGCATTTAACAGACCAAATGCAAGAGGATTTAGGCGCAATATGGCAGGGTGCAGCGATGCCTGCAAGTGGTCCTGAGCAGGTTTGTCGCTATTGTGATGTACGCGGAATTTGTCGAAAAGGGATGTGGATTGAGCGCTAATGATTTGATCGATAAGGCTTGTGATCCACGCTTATCATGCGTGATCGAAGCTTGTGCGGGCAGTGGTAAGACATGGCTATTGATTTCAAGAATTTTTCGTTTATTACTGGATGGGGTGGCACCTAACGAGATTTTAGCGATTACTTTCACGCGTAAAGCTGCCCAAGAAATGCGTGAGCGACTTGAGTCTGTATTAAAAGAATTTGCCCAAAGTGATGATGAAAAAATAATTAAAGATTTAAAAGCACGGGGTTTATCAACTGACGAGGCGCGATTAAACGTGAGAGCGGCGCGCGGTTTATTTGAGCAGGTCTTGTCGCATCCACAGCCAGTTGTCATTGACACATTTCATGGTTGGTTTAGTCGTCTTTGTCAGGCTGCACCGATCGGCTCGGGGGTATCTGTAGGTAGTGTGATGCGGGAAGATGGGCAACGCTTAATTGCTGAAACGATGGCCAATTGGTGGGCACAGCTAGGGCAAGGTAAGGGAAAATTTGCTGTTTTACAAGAACATTACTTGGCCTTATTAAAAACACGGTCAGTGCATGCTGTAAATAACTTATTGATGGGTAAGTCGAGTATTTTGTATCAGGTGGCAGCTTGGAGTGAGTTTGTGGATCGATCAGAACAGTTGGGTGGGGACCCCCTGGCCAGAATTGCTGGAGGATTATCTTTAGCGACCCAAGAAAATCCAATTTTGAGGGCTTTAAATACGCAAGTACTGCAATGGCAGGATTTGGAATTAGCCGCTAGTTGGATTGGCCAAAGTGATGGTCCTCATGATATTCAATTAGCTAAAGATTTAAAAAGTGTTCTAGATATCGCCAATAATTTTGATCACTCTGAGTTGTTGTGTGATTTACTAAGAAAGGCTTTTTTTACGCAGTCAAATACGCCCAAGGTTCATTGCCAAAGGTCTTCGACTAAATTACAACAAATATTGAAAAACGCCCATCGGCCTGATTTGATTGAATGGATACCAGCCATTTTTCAAGAGTGGACAGCGGTAATTGTGGCATGGTTAGAATGGCAAAAGGCGCATCAATCCTTGCGCTTGAATCAAGCTTGGCTTCCACTTGCGCAGTCGATGTCTGAACATTTTATTCTTGCCAAACAACAGTTAAGGGTACAAGACTTTAGTGATTTGGAGTGGCATGCGCATCGTTTGATGTCAAAAGACGAGACAGCGGCATATTTACAGGCTCGCTTGGATGCTAAATATAAACATATTTTAATTGATGAGTTTCAGGATACGAATCCTTTGCAGTGGCAGATCTTAAAATCGTGGTTAGGTGCTTATTCTGTCGGGGATTTAAAGCCTTCAATTTTTGTAGTGGGTGATCCCAAGCAGTCCATATATCGATTTCGAAGAGCAGACGCGCGCTTGTTTGCAGAAGTCCAAAAATATTTAGAAAAAGAATTTGGGGCCATTCACATTCGGCATAACGAGACACGCAGAAATCCACCAGGCGTTATGAATCAGATTAATAAAGTTTTTTTGAACGTACGCGAGATCCTTTCAAGTTATCCGTTTTTTGAGCATCAAACCGTTTGGCAAAATCATCAAGGTGGCGTTGATGGAGGTTCAGCTTTTTGTTTACCTTTAACGATGAAAAATGCCGTGCCTGAGTTTGTCGCCAATCGTCAGGCATTAATTACGCCGATGTACGATCTGACTCAAACCTCTACTGGATTACAAAGTTATCAAGAGGCCTTGCAGGTTGGGCGTTTGATTCAACATTGGTTAAAGCATGAACAAGTGATTGATCGCAATGCACAGGGGAGTTTTTTACGCCGTCCGGTACCGAGTGACTTTTTAATTTTGATGCGTTCTAAAACACATATTCGACAAATTGAGCGGGCTTTTCTGGATCTACAGTTACCGTGTCAGAGTCCTCGCAAAGGTGGCTTATTAAAGACTTTAGAGGCGGCTGATATTCAAGCACTTTTAAATTTTCTATTGATGCCTAGTAACCAGTTGGCTTTGGCTCATGTATTGCGAAGTCCGATATTTCAATGCACCGAGCTTGACTTAGAGTACTTAGCTAGGGATCAAACCGGACAAACTTGGTGGCAAAAGCTACAAGATGCGCCGTCGAAGTGCTTACAAAATGCTGCAAAACTGTTACAGGATTGGTTGGCTTTAGCTGGCAGGTTACCTGTGCATGATTTATTAGATCGAATCTATGCTCAGGGGCGGGTTATGGAAGTGTATGCTGCCACCGCACCCCCTTTGATGCGTGCAAAGGTACTGGCTAACTTAGAGGCTTTTCTCCATTTAGCTTTGGATATCCATGGCGGGCGTTATCCATCCTTGAGTCGGATGATTGATGAATTGGCACGACTCAATCAGGGCGACGATGAAGAGAGTCCAGACGAAGGGGAATCCAATGCACTTGAATTAGGAGGTATTGAAGAAGAGATCTTTGATGAGCAAGATCAGGGTGTGATTCGGATCATGTCCATTCATGCAGCCAAGGGCTTGGAGGCGCCATTTGTTTTTTTAATGCATGCCAACAGCGTCAATCGCAAGCAAGACCCAATTGGTGTCATGGTGGATTGGCCGCCGGCAAGTTCTGCACCGAACCTAGTCTGTGCTTATGATCAGTCGATGGCTCAGGGTAGTATTGCGAGTGCCTTAGAGGAAGAAAAAAAGATTGCTGAGTTAGAAAAATGGAATGTATTGTATGTGGCGATGACTCGCGCTAAACAATGCTTTGTGGCATCGGGAAGTGCTTTGAGCATTAGCCCTAAAAACTTAACCGGTATGAATGATCAGTCTTGGTATGCTCATTTGATTGCTAGTGGTATGCCAACTAAAGCATTAGACGATTTACTATTATCTAAGACTAGTGGCTTACCAATCATCGATTCCAGTTTGAATGATATGACTGAGTCGAATTCAGTGACTGAGTTGAATTCAGTGAATTACCCACATATTGAAAAACTGCCTGAGTCATTCGGTTTAGCTGCTATGACTAAAAGTCATGATGACAGGGATTTAGAGTTACCAAGTGATTTTGAAGATGTCTCTGAATTGACTACTCTCGATCAAGAATTCGCCCGCGCGTTAGGCGTAGCTATCCATTTAATTTTGGAGAGGTATGCTCCAACAGTTCGCGAGCAAGACCATGACTCTGTCGTATTACCTAGCGAAAGTTCTTTGGGGCAGTGGTTAGGAATCGGGCCTGACTATGCCCCTGTTGCGCGTGAGTCTGCACAAGCGATCTTTAATTCTCCTCATCTACAGGGATTTTTTCGAGGACCAGATTTGTTAGATGCATGGGATGAAGTGGATTTATTTAATCAATCGGGTGAGCGCTTTCGTGTGGACCGAATTGCAGAATTAACCGACCGATTGATTATTCTTGACTATAAATTGCGTATTCCTTCGCCGTCTGAACCTAGTTTTCTGAAGTATCGTGCACAATTAATCAACTATCGACAATTACTGGGTGGGTTAAGAGTCGATAAGCCGATTCAGAGTTTTTTAGTTGATCGGTTCGGTGACGTCCAAGAGATAACGGAATAGTTTTTTTAATATGTAGGCATTAAATGCCGAGTAATTAAATACGGAGTCATAGCAAGTGATTTGGCGAGCGAGAGGGTGGAATGTTGAGGGTTTTGCATCACAACAGAAGTAGACGAGCCTTACCCCCGGCACTGCTGGGAGATGGGTTTGGCTGCTTCGTTCCCGACCTGACCAGATTACCAAGCCAACATGCGGGGAGGCCCGTCTTCCACTATTGTAACCCGATGATTGTTAGAATATAACTTATGTCTTATACTGCACTTTTTGATCATTTACCTATTCCCACCTCAGGTGGCCTGGCCTTGGCTCGTAAATGGCGCCCTAAAGACTTTAAAACCCTAGTAGGCCAAGATCATGTTGTAACAGCACTCAGCCATGCTTTGGATCAAAACCGCTTGCACCATGCTTGGTTATTTACTGGTACAAGGGGTGTTGGTAAGACCACCATTGCGCGTATTTTAGCTAAATCCCTCAACTGTACGGGGTTACCAGATCAGCCCCTATCTGCGCCAACTTCGACCCCTTGTGGACAATGCGTAGCTTGTCAAGAAATTGATACTGGCCGATTTGTAGATTATGTTGAGATGGATGCGGCTAGCAATCGGGGTATTGCTGATATGTTGTCTTTATTAGAAAAAGCCGTATATGGACCAACCAGTGGTCGCTACAAGGTGTTCATGATTGATGAAGTTCATATGCTGACCAATTTTGCATTTAATGCGATGCTCAAGACTTTGGAAGAACCGCCGGCGCACATGAAGTTTATTTTAGCGACGACGGATCCGCAAAAGATTCCAGTGACAGTTTTATCAAGATGTTTGCAGTTTAATTTGAAGCAAATGCCATCTCCTTTAATTGTTTCGCACTTACAAAATATCTTAAAAGAGGAGGCTGTCTTTGCTGCGCAGAACGCCCTAAAGATTATTGCCAAAGCTGCCCGAGGTTCAATGCGTGACGCTTTATCCTTAACTGATCAGGCAATTTCCTTTGCTAGTGGTCAGATTACTGAGGAGGCTGTTCGGCAGATGCTAGGCAGTTTAGATGACGCGTATTTAGTTCGGATTTTAGATGCCATCCACCACCGTAAGGGTGAGGAATTATTAGCTGTTTCGCAAGAGATGGGTTTGATGAGCATGTCTTTTTCGATTGCCTTACAAGATTTAGCGTCCATCTTACAAAAGATTGCCATGGCCCAAGTTATTCCTGGTTCGATTTTGCCCGAATGGCCCGAGGCTGAGGCAGTTGAGCGTTTAGCCAGCCAGTTCTCAAAAGAAGAGGTTCAGCTTTATTATCAAATTGCAATTACAAGTCGGGCTGATCTTGGCTTAGCGCCTGAGGAGGAGGTCGGTTTTATGATGTGTTTATTGCGGATGCTGGCTTTTCAGATGGACGATGGCCAGCCCCCGTCTGGGCCTGTTGCGCGCCCACATTCTGGATCTAAGCCGCCCGCTGATCAGTCGGTGGTTCGTGGGGCAGAGCACATGCCAAGAGCGGTTAAGTCGGACGAGCTTTTGCCAAAACCTCCCTTAGATCAGAAGCAATCATCTACTGAATTGGGTGTACTACTTTTAGAGCCTAAGGACTGGCAAGTTTTAGTAAAAAAACTGCGATTAAAGGGTTTGGTAGAGCAAGCCGCTTTACAAACTGCGTTAATCTCCTGGTTAGATCGTGGTCAGGCGATTCAGATCAAATTAAGTAGCAGTGTGCCGCAGATGGCCACACCGGTCGTTTTACAAAAGCTTTCTGAAGCATTACAAGTTGAGCTTGGTAAAGCAATTCATATTTTGTTAGAGACGCAATCGCAGAACTTAGAGCATACCGTTGCCAAGTTAGATGCCAAGGATCAGGAAACTGCGCAATTACAGATTGAGCGGGAGTTGGATGTGGATCCTTTTTTAGAACAACTAAAAAAAGAGTTAGGTGTGAAGGTGGTCGCTGGCTCTATACGCTCAGTATTAAGTTCGAATCCATGAGATTTGATGGACTATTATTTTAATGACAGGAAGGGTATCGTATGATGAAAGGTCAGATTGCTGGATTGATGAAACAAGCTCAGCAAATGCAGGAAAAAATGAAGAAAGCCCAAGAAGAGTTGGCCAATTTAGAAGTGCATGGTCAAGCCGCAAATGGCATGGTTCAAGTAACTATATCTGGGAAGCATGAAGTCAAACGGGTCAAGATAGACCCTGCGGCGATGGATGATCGCGAAATGTTAGAGGATTTGCTAGTGACTGCTTTTGCAGATGCACACAAGCAAGTTGAAGTCGCAGAGCAGAGTCGAATGGCGGGTGCGACAGCAGGGATGCCTATGCCTGCTGGCTTTAAATTGCCTTTTTAATTGGCATGAAATTGAATGATCAGCCGATTGATGATACCCAAGATGCCTTACAGCGATTGATTTTGGCCTTAAAAATTTTGCCTGGGATTGGGCCGAAGTCTGCTCAGAGAATGGCTTACTATTTATTACAACATGATCGTGCGGGAGCTTTATCACTTGGACAATCTTTACAATCTGCGATAGAAGTGATTGGGCATTGTTCGCGTTGTAATTCTTTTTCGGAGCATGCAGTTTGTAAGACCTGTTTAGATAGCCGTCGGGATTCGAAGATTTTGTGTATTGTCGAAACCCCATCTGATCAGTTGATGGTGGAGCAGACCCTAGCATTTCGTGGCTTATATTTTGTCTTGATGGGGCGTTTGTCACCGATGGAGGGGCAAGGGCCAAAAGAACTGCATTTTGAACGGTTGATGGCGCGTATTTTTGATGAGCAGATTGCTGAGCACGAAGCTGTCCAAGAAGTTATTTTAGCGACTAACTTCACCAGCGAAGGGGAGGCTACGGCGCATTATCTTGGCGAGATATTAAAGGTTCGGGGTATATCTGTGTCTCGGATTGCGCGGGGTATTCCGGTTGGTGGTGAATTAGAGTATGTCGACGCAGGCACTTTAGCCAGAGCCATGATGGATCGTCGACCAATTGGTAGTTAGTTTATTCATGGATGAACAATTACCGCAATAGACGTTTTAGGGGGGGCTTGATTAGTAGTCGCTAGTCAATGCTTGATAAATAATTTTAACATGTAGATTGAGTAATAATCACGTGATGCATTTATTAGTTTCGAATGATGATGGCTATTTGGCACCAGGTTTGTTGGCTTTAGTAAAAGCGCTCAAACCTCTTGGTAAGATTACCGTAATTGCTCCAGAGCAAAACCATAGCGGCGCTTCAAATTCTTTAACCTTATCCCGGCCATTATCGATTCACCGAGTTGCTGGGGGTGAGCGGGATGGATTTTTATTTGTCAATGGCACTCCAACAGACTGTGTGCATATTGCTTTAACAGGATTTTTACAAGAAATGCCTGATTTGGTGATTTCTGGAATTAATCAGGGTGAGAATATGGGGGAAGATGTTTTATATTCAGGCACTGTTGCGGCAGCGATTGAGGGGGTCATGTTTGGTATTCCTGCGATTGCGTTCTCCCAGATTGACAGGGGCTGGGCGAAGATTGACGATGCTGCTCAAGTTGCCAAAGATATTGTGCAACATGCCATATCCCATCGGTTAGATTCTGGCAACAACTATCATGCGGCCCTACTTAATGTCAACTTACCCAACGTCTCGTACTCTGATCAAAAGGGGTGGCGGGTTACCCGTCTTGGTAATCGTCATCCATCTCAACCCGTGATAGAGCAGACTAGTCCGCGTGGGGATTTAATTTATTGGATTGGTCCTGCTGGTGAGGCTAAAGAGGCCTCTGAAGGAACTGATTTTTATGCAACGAGTGCGGGTTATGTTTCGATTACTCCATTGCAGTTGAATTTAACAGACTCTGAGCGGATAAAGCAGATGCAATCACAATGGAATCAAGGGTAGTTTTGATGAAGCAAGATAAAGTCCTTGATGCAGCTAGACGGTTGATGGCACAAAAGCTTGCAATTGCGGGTATTGAGCACCATGAACTGTTGCAAGCAATGGCGACTGTACCGCGTCATGCCTTTATTGATCCCGGATTAAGTGCGCAGGCTTATGAAGACTCCTCCTTACCTATTGGTATGGAGCAAACAATCTCCAAGCCCTCGGTAATTGCAAAAATGATTCAGGCCTTGATGCAGTCACAAAAAAAAATGGGGCGAGTTTTAGAAATTGGGACTGGTTGCGGTTATCAAGCGGCAGTGTTAAGTTTATTAGCAAAAGATGTTTATTCGATTGAACGGATTCGGTCTTTGCATGATAGTGCACGGGCAAAGTTGCGGCCATTTCGTATTGCTAATTTACGTTTAATTTATGCCGACGGGATTCGGGGCTTGCCCCAAGAGGCGCCCTTTGATGGAATTATTTTAGCTGCAGCGGGTTTAGGTATTCCTGATCCATTACTGGATCAATTAGCAATTGGTGGTAAGTTAATTGCCCCTGTTGCAAAGAGTGATTCTTTACAGCAGTTATTATTGATTGAAAGGCTTAGTTCACAGAGGTATCAACGCACCACCTTAGATGAGGTATTTTTTGTACCTTTACAGTCTGGGACGATGTAGGGTGAAGTTTGATTTGGCTACGCAATTAATTGAAGGATAGATTGTAATGATTTGGCAACAGTGGGCGCATATTTTTCGACTAACTTGCATTTTATTAAGTGGATTATTGGTTTGGGCATGTGCCCCGACCAAGCCAGCCCCTATTAGGGACCGATCAAGTAATCTGCCTCCTCCGATGCCTACGAAGCCTACTTCGCCTCCAGTTGTAACGCCGCCTGTGGCTAAAGTGACTCCGGTACCTAGTTCTGGGGTGACTTCTAGTTCCAAAGCGAAAGAGTCTAGTTCTGCCAAAACGCATGTTCAGCCAATTACTAGTCGTGAAACTGCGAGGGACTTAACGAAGGAAGTCGCTAAAGAAAAAGAGTCGATGAAATCGGATACTGGTAAAACTATTGCCAAAGCAGACTTAAAAATAGATCCAAAATTAGAGTCTAGAACAGAACCTAAGCCAGAAACTAAGCCAGAAACTAAGCCAGAGCCTAGAATGGAGTCCAAGGTCGAAGCGAAGAATGACGCAAAAGTAGAGTCTCGTCGGGAAAATCCTGCTGAGCCAAGTTTTAAAATTGCCAGGCCAGTAAGTGCCCCCATTCTTGAAAATTTTAATGGCACCACCAACAAGGGTGTTAGTTTTGGTGGAAAGATGGGTGATCCGGTAACTGCGGTTGCAGATGGTAAAGTCATCTATTCGGACAATAAATTACGGACCTATGGCAATTTAGTCATTGTCCAACATCAGAATGGCTATATTTCGGTGTACGGCAATAACAAGGTGAACTTAGTCAAAGAGGGTGATTCGATCAAGCGCGGTCAAAAAATTGCAGAATTAGGAAACACTGAGTCGACGCAAGTCAAATTACATTTTGAATTGCGCCGGGATAGCAAGCCGATTGATCCGACTAGTTATTTCGAGCAGTAAATGAAAACGGTTCTAGTTTTTGACATTGAGACTATTCCAGATGCCCATGGCTTAAGGCGGTTAAATGATGAACCAGATAGTTTGACTGATCCGGAAGTGGTGGAAAAAGCTCGATCGGCAAGACTAGCCAATGGCCTGAGTGATTTCTTTCCACTTTATTTACAGCGAGTAGTTGCTATATCTTGTGTGATCAGGCGCACATCCAAAGATGGCCTGCCACAATTTAAAGTAGGCACTTTAGGCACTGTTGATAGTTCTGAAAAGGATTTAGTGCAAGAGTTTTTCCAACTAATTGATCGCTATACACCGCAATTAGTTTCTTGGAACGGTGGCGGATTTGATTTGCCTGTATTGAATTATCGTGCATTAGTGCACGGTATCAGTGCCTCACGATTTTGGGAGATGGGTGAGAGCGGTGATCATGATGCCCGAGATTTTAAGTACAACAACTATATTTCGCGATACCATTTACGGCATTTAGATCTCATGGATTTATTAGCATTTTTTCAAAATAAGGCAAATGCTCCTTTGGACTCTTTAGCCAAATTATGTGGCTTCCCAGGCAAAATGGGGATGGATGGCTCTGCCGTTTGGCCTGCTTATCTAGCAGGGCAATTAAATGAGATTCGGCAGTACTGTGAAACGGATGTCGTCAACACGTATTTGATGTATTGTCGGTATCAACTCTTTCGGGCGGCTTTTACTCCTGAGGAATATCAATTAGAAATTGATTTTGTTAAGTCTGAATTACGACAAGAGGCGCAAAAAAATTCACTATCCCAGTGGGACTCTTATTTAGCGAAATTTGCAAATTAGAAATTGGTAGCTATTGAAAAAGCGATTTTCTAGAAGCCCGTTAATAGGGCAATTCAGGCAGGTTCAGATCGATGCGTTAGATATAGAGGCGCAGGGTATTGGTCGTTTACCAAATCCCGAAGATGACTCATCTGGCAAGGTTGTTTTTGTCCAAGGGGCTTTACCTGGTGAAGAGGTGCGTTACGAGATAACGCAGGACAAGAGTCGATTTCAGAAGGGTCTCGTACGCGAAATTTTGCACGCTGCGGTTTACCGGTGCGAGCCCCGGTGTTCTTGGTATGGTAATTGTGGTGGTTGTACGATGCAACATATAGACTCGAGAGCGCAGATAGCCATTAAGCAACGCGTTTTGGAGGATAACCTTGAGCACATTGGCAAGGTCAAACCGCAGACGATGATGCAACCTATTCGTGGACCTGAATGGGAATATCGATATCGGGCCAGACTGAGTGTCGTTAATCGGTCAATTAAAAAGGGGACGATATTAGTTGGCTTTCATGAGCCGCAAAATCGGTATGTGTCGGATATGACTTCTTGTGAAGTTTTACCCCAGATGTGGTCAGATCTGCTTATCCCTTTGCGTAACTTGGTGATGTCTCTGAGTGTGCGTGACCGGGTCCCACAAATAGAATTAGCGCTCGGAGAGCCAAGTGCTCCAGGGGCTCAAGCTATAACGGCGATGGTTCTTAGGCACCTCCTGCCATTATCTGCGGCAGACGAACACTGTTTAAAAGAATTTGCAATATTGCATGGCTTATGGATTTGGACGCAAGCGCAAGGGGTGGAGAGTGTTCAGCCTTTTTACCCATTAAGTGGAGAGCTCTTTTATACATTACCAGAATTTTTAATTAGAATCCCATTTGTTCCTACTGATTTCACACAAGTGAATCATGCGATGAATCGTGTTTTGGTAGGTCGAGCGATTCGGCTATTAGATGCGCCAAAAAATGCTCGGGTACTCGACTTATTTTGCGGAATTGGAAATTTTTCACTGCCATTAGGTCGAGTTGTTGGTGAGGTTTTAGGGCTTGAGGGGAGTCATTCCTTATGCTTGAGGGCAAGGGACAATGCTGTAGTCAATCAACTGGAAAAAAAGGTCCATTTTGTTGAGCAAAATCTATTTGAGGTAACGCCAAAAGATATTGCATCTTGGGGTACTGCACCCTATTGGATCATAGATCCGCCGCGCGACGGCGCCTTTGCCATTGTGAATGCTTTGGCACAGATTGCACAGTCTGACTCAGATGATCCGAAATTACCAAAACGTATTGTATATATTTCATGTAATCCTGCGACTTTGGCAAGAGATGCGGGAGTTCTGGTCAATGAGGCGGGGTATCAGCTCAGTCAGGTCGGCATTATGAACATGTTTGCCCATACCTCACATGTCGAATCCATAGCTTTGTTTATTCGTTTCGATTGAAGATTAAATTGTTAAAGGAATATTTTTAACAAAAAAAAACACGGGCAAGGCCCGTGTTTTTCATTGAATGTAGCGAATGTTTAATTAATCGCGATCGCCACCAACAATCCCAAAAAGTGCCAACAAATTAGAAAATATGTTGTAGACGTTGAGGTAAATTGAAAGGGTTGCCATGACGTAGTTTGTTTCGCCGCCATTGACGATCCGTTGGACATCCACGAGGATAAAGGCTGAAAAAATTCCGACAGCTAAGACCATGACGGTTAATGCAAGAGCAGGTATTTGGAGGAATATATTGGCCACAGAAGCCAAAATCAAAAGTATTACACCAATAAAGAGAAACTTGCCAAGACCCTCAAAGTTTGTTTTTGAGGTAGCAGCCCAGGTTGCCATACCAGCGAAGATAAGGCTAGTTGCACCAAAGGCCATCATGATTAACTGCGCACCATTCTTAAATTGCAGGGTGTGTGTCAAGATACCAGTGAGCATTAAACCCATAAATCCAGTGAAACCGAGTAACAAGAGGACGCCGGTACCCGTATTTTTATTTTTTTCAATTGCCCAGAAAAAGCCAAAGGCAATCGCCATGAAGACAATAAAGCCAATAAAGGGGCTAGTTCGGAAGAATGAGAAACCGGTTGTGACGCCGACCCATGCACCCAAAATGGTTGGAACCATCGTTAAAGCTAATAGAGCAAATGTATTTCGCAGAACACGATTACGCGTGATAGCATCAGTAAGGGTGTTACTAGCACTATAGCCAAAAGTATTTTGTTCATTCATCAGTTAATTCTCCTAGAAAAGTTGATAGTACAACTATGGACTAATTATAGGCAAATTTCAACATTTCAAGTAGGGGGCACTAAATAACACCACAAAATTTAAGGTATTTGGAAGAAAATCAATTAGTTGGCTTGGCCATCGTTGGGATTTATTAGGGTTTTAACTAGGATAAGTCTGTATAATCTTGGTTTTAACATTCAAATCAGGAGTTTGTTCCATGGCTATTGAAAGAACCCTTTCCATTATTAAACCAGATGCGGTGGCTAAAAATGTCATTGGCCAAATATACAGCCGTTTCGAAGGTGCTGGTTTGAAAGTTCTCGCTGCTAAGATGGTGCATTTATCTGAAATCGAAGCTGGTCAATTTTATGCGGTTCACAATGGCCGACCCTTTTTTAAAGATCTCGTCCATTTTATGATTTCGGGGCCTGTGATGATTCAGGTTTTAGAAGGGGAAAATGCGATTCTTAAAAATCGTGAGTTAATGGGTGCTACTGATCCAGCGAAGGCTGAAAAAGGTACTATTCGTGCGGACTTTGCAAAAAGTATTGATGCCAATGCTGTGCACGGCTCTGATGCTGCAGATACAGCCGCCCAGGAAATCGCTTTCTTTTTCCCTGGTATGCAAATTTACACGCGTTAATTACTAGTGAACCCAACTCCCCGCACCAATTTATTAAATCTAGACGGGGATGGGCTAGGGCGTTTTGTTGCCGGTTTAGATCAAAAGCCTTTTCGGGCCAAGCAACTGATGCATTGGATTCATCAGCGTGGCGTTGCCGACTTGAGCCAGATGAGTGATCTGGCCAAGAGTTTTCGCTTGCAGCTTGAACAAATCGCAGAAATTCAAGCATTACCTGTTTTGAGTGATCAGACCGCCAGTGATGGCACGCGTAAATGGTTATTAGACGTTGGTGATAGTAATGCTGTTGAGATGGTTTTTATACCCGAGGAAGATCGCGGTACTTTGTGCATATCATCTCAGGCAGGTTGCGCAGTTAATTGTCGCTTTTGTTCAACGGGTAAACAAGGTTTTTCTAGAAACTTGACGGTTGCTGAAATTGTCGGTCAACTCTGGTTTGCAGAACATCACTTAAGGGCGGATCCGATGGCCATTAAGCGGGTTGATTCGTACGATAAAACCACCTTAGACCACTCAGATGGGCGCGTTATCTCGAATGTTGTTTTGATGGGCATGGGCGAACCCTTACTGAATTATGAGCCAGTTTTGCAAGCGATGCGTTTAATGTTAGACGATAACGCTTATGGTCTATCGCGTCGTCGCGTGACCTTATCAACCTCTGGTGTAGTGCCTTTTATTGATCGGTTAGCACACGATTTGCCAGTTGCTTTAGCAGTTTCTTTACATGCACCCAACGACCGACTGCGTGATGAGTTAGTGCCAATTAATCGCAAGCATCCACTCAAAGAGTTATTCGCTGCCTGCAAGCGTTATCTCCCCCATGCACCAAGAGATTTTTTAACCTTTGAATATTGCATGCTAGATGGGGTGAACGATAGCGATCAGTTAGCTCATGAGTTAGTTAGTTTGTTACGACCTATCAAATGTAAGCTGAACTTAATCCCATTTAACCCATTCCCTAGTTCTGGTTTGAAGCAATCATCGAAAGCACGGATTGAACAATTTGCCAAAATAATGCAAGATGCCAAGATTGTCACGACAGTTCGTAAAACTAGGGGTGATGATATTGCTGCTGCCTGCGGGCAGTTAGCGGGAGATGTTCAGGATCGTACGCACTTAGCTAAGCGCGAAATGGCGCGTGAGGTTCGGTGGTTGGATAAAATAAATAATTAAGTCTGATGAATAAGTTAAATTTGGAAATAGCGGGTTATCAGCGTCGGGTGTGTAAGCAAGCGACTGTTAAATGGGGCAGTAATATAGTCACGATTGGCGGTGATGCACCGATTCGGGTTCAGTCGATGACGAATACGGATACTGTGGACGTCATTGGAACAGCCATTCAAGTGAAGGAATTGGCGCGCGCTGGTTCGGAGATAGTCCGTATTACCGTCAATACGGTGGAAGCTGCAGCGGCTGTGCCGCATATTCGTGATCAATTAGATAAGATGGGCGTTGACGTCCCGTTGGTCGGCGATTTTCACTATAACGGTCATACCCTACTCAAAGAGTATCCTGACTGCGCCCAAGCCTTATCGAAGTACCGTATTAATCCTGGTAACGTAGGGCGCGGCGCCAAAAAAGATATCCAGTTTTCACAAATGATTGAGGCTGCAATACGCTTTGATAAGCCCATTCGTATTGGCGTTAACTGGGGAAGTCTCGATCCAGATTTACTCGCTGAGTTGATGGATCAAAACGCTGCGCTAGCAACCCCTAAAGAGGCCAGAGAAGTGATGGTAGAAGCTTTGATTCAGTCGGCCTTGCAATCGGCCCAAAAAGCCGTAGAGATCGGTATGCCAGCCCAGCAAATCATCCTCTCTTGTAAGGTTAGTGCCGTGCAGGATTTAATTGCCGTTTATCGTGACTTAGCTCGGCGTTGTGATTATCCATTACATTTGGGTCTGACCGAGGCTGGAATTGGAAGTAAGGGGATTGTTGGCTCGACTGCAGCGCTGAGTATTTTGTTGCAAGAGGGCATTGGTGATACGATCCGAATCTCTTTAACTCCGGAGCCTGGCGCACCGCGAGAAAATGAAGTGATTGTGGCCCAAGAAATTTTACAGACGATGGACCTGCGGCACTTCACCCCAATGGTGATTGCCTGCCCTGGTTGTGGTCGGACAACTAGCACAGTTTTTCAGCAACTGGCCTCGCAGATTCAGTCGTATTTACGGCATCAAATGCCTCTTTGGAAGAAGGATTATCCGGGAGTTGAATCGATGCATGTCGCTGTCATGGGATGCATTGTGAATGGTCCTGGGGAGAGTAAGCATGCGAATATTGGCATTAGCCTACCAGGCACTGGCGAGTCACCGGCTGCGCCAGTATTCATTGATGGACAAAAGGTAAAAACCTTACGGGGTGATCACATAGCGCAAGAGTTTGAACAGATAGTTGCAGATTACGTGCACGCGCATTACTCTGCGGCTTCGTCTACTGAAGCATAATTTTTTGGTATGTCAGGCCCAACTATGAACCAATCCCAAACAAGTTCGCAAGGCGTAAGCCCTAGCAAAGCGAAAGTCCAGAAAATTGCTGGTGTGAAGGGGATGAATGATTTATTACCCGTGGACGCGCCAGCCTGGGAGTTTTTGGAAAAAACAGTCATGAGCTTAGCCAAGACATATGGCTATCAAAATATTCGGACTCCAATTCTTGAGCGGACGGACGTTTTTCAGCGTGGCATTGGTGAAGTGACTGACATTGTTGAAAAAGAAATGTATTCATTTGAAGACCGCTTGAATGGTGAGCAGTTAACGCTGCGTCCGGAGGGTACTGCTGCAGTTGTGCGGGCAGTGATTGAGCAAAACATGTTGTATGACGGCCCGAAGCGGTTATTTTATACGGGGCCGATGTTTCGTCATGAGCGTCCCCAGCGCGGGCGTTATCGACAATTTCATCAATTTGGTATAGAAGCATTAGGCTTTGTAGGGCCTGATATTGACGCTGAAATTATTTTGATGTGTCAACGATTATGGGATGACTTAGGCATTACGGGCTTACGTTTAGAAATTAACTCTTTAGGCAACGCTACCGAGCGGGCTGAGCATCGCCTAGCTTTAGTCAAGTACTTTGAAGGACACCACGAGCAGTTAGACGAGGATTCTAAAAGACGTTTACAGAGTAATCCACTCCGCATTTTAGATACCAAAAACCCCCAGATGCAAACTTTGGTTGAAAATGCACCGCAATTAGGAACTTTTTTAGGGCCTGAGTCTTTACAGCATTTTGAGGTATTACAAAGCTTGCTAAAAGCGAATAATGTGTACTTTAAAATCAATCCCCGGTTAGTGCGTGGTTTAGATTATTACAATTTGACCGTATTTGAATGGATCACTGATCAGTTAGGTTCACAAAGCACAGTTGCTGGAGGAGGGCGTTACGATCCCTTGATTGAGAAGATGGGTGGTAAATCTGCGCCTGCTTGTGGATGGGCAATGGGGATGGAACGAATCTTGGAGTTAATGAAAGAGCAGGGGTTAATTGAGAAAGAAGTTCCGAGTTGTGATGTATATTGGTTGCACACTGGTGGTCAAGCTTTAATCCCGAGTCTCATATATGCTGAGCGGCTACGGTCGGCGGGAATTGATGTGATCGTGCATGCGGCTTCAGATGGTAATTCAAGCAGTTTAAAGTCTCAAATGAAGAAGGCCGATTTAAGCGGTGCGATGTATGCTGTAATTATTGGAGAAGATGAATTAAGAACTGCAGAGGCGATGGTGAAGGATTTACGATCATCAGGTACTCAACAACTTGTCCCCCTAGATGGCTTATTAGATTATGTAATTGATTTGATGGTCAATCATTCGGATTAAATATTTGACCTTTAGATTTTTTATGAAGAGATATACATGCGCTTAGACCTTGAAGAACAAGAACAGTTAGCCAACTTAAAGGCTTTTTGGATGAATTATGGGCGATGGCTTTTGCTCGGATTAGCCGTGGTGCTTTTACTTTATGGCGGATACTGGTTGTATGAAAGACAGCAAGTCCAAAAATCTTTGGAAGCGTCTAAGATCTATAGTGAGATGGTCATTGATTTGAGTCAAAACGACTTGCCCAAGGCCATTCAAAAGACGGAGTTATTACAACAACAATTTACTGCTACACCGTATGCTGCGATGGCTAGTTTAGCGACTGCCAATTTGGCCTATTTAGCCAGTAATACAAAAGAATCGCTTGCGCAATTAGAGTGGGTTGAGGGCAAGGCTAAGAGCGAGAGTTTTCAGGTGATTGCGCGCTTGCGAATGGTCGCAATGTTGATTGATCAAAAGGATGAAAAATCCTTTGCAAAAGCCAATGACCTCCTCAATAAAAAGCCCGTAGTTGGTTTTGAAGCCTTACAGTTAGAACGGCGTGGTGATTGGTTTTATGTTCAGGATAAAAATCCTGAGGCCAAAAAACAATACATCCAAGCCTGGGATGTCATGGCCTTACAACGTGCTAAGCAAGCAGGCTTAAAAGAAGTGGATCCGATGATGAAAGATTTAGAACGTCGCAACCCTACTGAAAATCAGCGCTTATTGAAGGCGAAGATAGATAGCTTAGGTGGTTTTGAATGATTTTGAGCACTTTTTCAGTTCCGCGTTTGCAGTCAATCTCTTGGCTGAGCACTGGGCTTTTAATGTTTCTTGCTGTGATATGTATTAGTGGCTGCAGTGGCTCAAAGCGAAGATTAGCTGCAGAATTAAAACCCATTAGTTCGCCGATGAATATAGAACGAGTTTGGTCGGTCAGTGTAGGCAAGTCAACGCCATTAACTTTTCAGCCCATACTCAATGGCGATGATATTTATACAGCCTCGGTTGATGGGGAGATTTATCGTATTGATGCCATGACTGGAAGAGTGGTGTGGCGGGTATCGATTGGCACGAATATTTACTCGGGGGTTGGCACCGATGGTCGCGTTTTAGTCGTAGCCAATAATAAGGGGCGTGTGTTTGCCTTCAACGCTCAGTCAGGCGCGGCTTTATGGAATACATCAGTTGACACAGAAGTCTTAACGGAGCCGCTGGTTGCTGGCTCAACGATAGTGATTCGTTCGATCAATAATCGGATGGTTGCACTGGATACTGCAACAGGTAAGCGTCGATGGGTTAATCAGCTTGCTCAATCCGCACTGAACTTAAGAACGAGTTATAGCATGTTGCCAATTAATAATGAGGTTCTTTTAACAGGGGTCTCAGGCGGCCGTTTTGGAGTTTTTAATTTAGCAAATGGTAATGTGATTTGGGAGAGCTTGCTGGCTCCTCCTAAGGGGGTTTCGGAGATAGAGCGTTTGAGTGACATCACATCGAGGCCTAGTTTACTAGCGAATTGGATGTGTACAGTTTCTTATCAGGGAAAAATTGGTTGTGGTGATATCAAAGTAGCCGCGATGTTATGGACTAAAGATTTTTCTAGTTACTACGGTGTTTCTCAATTAGGACAAAAAGTGTTCGCAGTTAACGAGAAGTCACATATTGTTGCCTTTGATAGTCAAAAAGGTGACGAATTATGGCGTAACGAGTTATTGATGTGGCGTGATATCGGTGAGCCTTTAGCTACTGGCAAAGTAGTCATTGCTGGCGATGGTCAAGGTTATGTGCATTTATTCAGTCAGGACAATGGCAGTTTACTTGGCCGAGTCCGCGTCGATAGTTCGCCAGTCAATGCGCAGCCCATTGCCATTAATGGCTTAATGATTTTTCAGTCCAAGGCCGGAACCTTAGCTGCGTATCGGATCCAATGAAGCCAGTCATTGCGATTGTGGGTCGCCCCAATGTTGGCAAGTCGACATTATTTAATCGTTTAACTCGGTCACGTGATGCCATAGTAGCTGATTTTTCTGGTTTAACCAGAGATCGGCATTACGGCAATGGTCGGCTTGGAGATCGAGAATTTATATGCATCGACACGGGTGGTTTTGAGCCGGTAGCCAAGACAGGAATTTTAGCGGAGATGGCCAAACAGACAAAGCAAGCTGTTGTGGAAGCGGATATTGTGATTTTTCTAGTAGATGGCAGGCTTGGCTTAGCTCCTCAAGACCGGGTAATTGCTGACTTTTTAAGAAAGACTGGTCGACGGGTTATTTTGGCAGTGAATAAGTCGGAGGGAATGACTAGTTCAGTCGTGGGAGCAGATTTTTATGAGTTAGGCTTAGGCGAGCCAAATGCGATTTCATCGGCGCATGGGGACGGTGTTCGTGCGATGTTAGATGAAGCTTTAGACGCCTTGGGCATTCCAGAACCCGATGAAGAAGTCGACAATCCTGATCGTTCGACTAGAATTGCTGTAGTTGGTAGGCCAAATGTGGGTAAATCAACGTTGATCAATACCCTACTTGGTGAGGAAAGAGTGATTGCCTTTGACTTGCCGGGTACGACTCGAGATGCGATTGCGATTCCATTTAGTCGAGGCAACAAGCCTTATACCCTCATAGATACAGCGGGACTTCGAAAGCGTGGCAAGATTTTTGAAGCCATCGAAAAATTTTCGGTGGTCAAGACTTTGCAAGCGATTGCAGACTGTCACGTTGTTATTTTGATGTTAGATGCCCAGCAAGATATTTCTGAGCAAGACGCGCACATTGCTGGATTTATTGTTGAGGCTGGCAGGGCTTTAGTTGTAGCGGTTAACAAGTGGGACGGTTTAGATGCGTATCAAAAAGAGACCTCACGAAATGATATTGCCAGAAAATTACGATTTTTAGACTTTGCTAATGTGCATACGATTTCAGCGATCAAAGGTTTTGGCTTAACGGAGTTATTTAAGGACGTTGATTTAGCATATGCTGCTGCCATGACGAAGATGCCTACGCCAAAGCTCTCACGCATACTGGAGGATTCAGTGGAGTTTCAGCAACCCAAGCGGGTTGGACGATTTCGGCCAAAACTGCGTTATGCGCATCAGGGTGGCTCAAACCCCCCGATTGTGATTATTCATGGTAATGGTTTAGATGGTGTGACGGCGAGTTATCGGCGTTATTTAGAGGGCAGGTTTCGTGAGGCCTTTCATTTAAGAGGAACACCATTAAGAATTGAGTTCCGGTCTACTAAAAACCCCTTCCTAGAATCAGGTAAGTCGCACTAAAAAGTTAGGAATTGATATATATTATGGGGTGAGAGTAGGTGCCAAGGATCAGGTAATTAGAAATAACGAAGAAAATTAGAATTAACGAAGAACGAATGAAGAAAGATTTGCATAAGAGCTGAGGAAAAGTTAAAAAAGAGTTGCAAGCTTGGTAAAAAGATTCCAAAATTTTCCAAAGTAGGCGTTTTTCTCGACAGCGACTAAGATTGATCGATGAATTTAATTTGTTTTTATTGAGGTTATTGTTTTACATAGATAAATTAAGTATATTAATGAATCTAGTCGTCATAGGCTTCAGCAGTAATGTGTCAGCAGTATTGTGTCAGTAGTAATGAGTAAATAGCAATAAGT
>Ga0114967_10000214_pt1 | contig 48592 bp, 40 predicted proteins | sample M_130628_MF_Meta_FD_92639 | JGI IMG/M metagenome (GOLD analysis project Ga0114967, IMG submission 92639) | Freshwater microbial communities from Lake Montjoie, Canada to study carbon cycling - M_130628_MF_MetaG | ecosystem: Environmental > Aquatic > Freshwater > Lake | place: Lake Montjoie... | reverse complement strand
TTTCTTTATAAGTAGCCCAACCTCCCGCATTGACATCCAAAGGCGAATTTAAGCCTGGAAAAAACTGCATATTAGTCGGAATTCCACGCTGTCGAAGTTTAAAGCCACTTTCCAAACGGCCATAACGTAGAGGCTTGATATAATCAATATTAAAATCAGCTACTTGTTCGTCTGAGAGAAGTTTGAAAGCGTCTTTTCCAGAAAAAGTAGGCATTATATTCTCGAAAAAATACTTTTCATCTTCTCTGTGGAAAGTGTAGTTAAAGCCAAGATTAAGCAAATGCCCCGCTTCTTTAAACTTATGCTGAAAAGCGGCAGTTGCCATAACTGTAGTTTTTAATTCATCCTCCAAAAACTGCCAAAGACGTAGTCGTTCTGATAAATTACCATTAAAAAAAGGTTCATCACCTCGATCAATGATTTTTTCAATACCAAATAGTCCCGAAACTGTAAGCGTGTTTTGTTCATCAAAATTCCAGTCGATACCTGCTTTTGTGGTCACAAAATGCGTGTTTCGATTACGCTTTGTTTGCTGTTGAATCGTGCTTCCGTTATCGTATTGGCGATTGACAAACTCATTTTTGTTAAGGGTTTCGGTATAGAGATAATCACCAAATAAAAACGCATTGATTTTATTTTTTCTATAATTCAGCGATAAACTTGGATTAACTTTTGGTGTGCGCTTGTACTGTGGTCTGATACTCGGCAAATTTGCCTGACGCTCCCACAATGCTCCCAATCCAGTTCCTAGGCCTAACTTGCCCGTAAAGCCTTCCTGTTTGGTTTTTTTATAGATAATATTGATAATACCAGCATTGCCGTTGGCATCGTATTTGGCCGATGGATTATTTATAATCTCTATTTTTTCGATGGCCGAAGCAGGAATATTATCTAAACCAGATTGATTACCGAAGCCTGTCAAAGCCGTTTGTTTACCATCAATCAATACGGCTACTTTATCGTTCCCACGAAGCATTACTTTTCCATCTTGTACCGTTACACTCGGCAGGTTTTGCATCACTTGTAATACCGAACCTCCACTTTGGCTGATATTATCGCTGACCGAAAAGACTTTTTTATCTAACTTTTCGCTTACTGCATCTTGCTTCGCAATCACTTGCACTTCTTTCAAAACTCTTGTATTTTCGGTTAATTCGATGACTTTGAGGTCTAAGTAAGGCGATAAATTTCCTACAAAAAGACTTTGATTGAGCGTAGTATAACCCATAAACGAAAACGTAAATACATAATTACCAGATTTGATTCCCGAAAGCGTAAAACGCCCTTCTTCGTTGCTGATTCCTCCCGTAATAAATGCTCCATCTTTTTCGGTTTTTACAATAATATTGACAAACGGTAAGTTGGCTTTTGTGATTTTATCTTTGATAATACCCGATATCGAAACGCCCGATTGAGCCTTTGCTATTTGGTGTAAAAACAATATTATACCAAGTAAAATAAAAATTCTGTTTTTCATAGCGTTTTGGATTTATGCTGGTGTTTCTGATTTTGCACTTCCCTCAAAAACCATATATAAAATTGGTAGCACAAAGAGTGTCAGGAAGGTTGCTACAAGTAAGCCTCCAATCACGACCGTTGCGAGTGGGCGTTGTACTTCTGCTCCAGCACCATTGCTCAATGCCATTGGCAAAAAGCCGAGAGATGCCACAAAAGCTGTCATCAAGACTGGGCGTAAACGTAGGCTTGTTCCTTGCAAAACTACTTTTTGCAGATTGTGTTCCCCGTTATTTTTTATGCGATTAAACTCTGCTATCAAAACGATACCGTTTAATACCGCCACGCCAAATAAGGCAATAAAACCAACCCCCGCACTGATGCTGAAAGGTAGCCCACGCATAGCCAAAAAGAAAATCCCGCCAATGGCCGATAATGGAATGGCTGAGTAAATCAATAAACCGTGTTTGATTGAATTGAAAGCAAAAAACAATAGCAAAAATATCAGAATCAATGAAACTGGAACAGCAATCATCAATCGTTTTTTGGCAGCATTTAGGTTTTCAAAAGCTCCGCCGTAGGTTACATAATACCCAGTTGGAAATTTGATTTTCTTATCGATTTTGCCTTGTAATTCGTTTACAATGGTTTGCACGTCACGTCCTCTTACATTAAAGCCTACAATAATTCTACGTTTGGCATCTTCTCTTTGGATTTGATTTGGGCCATCTTTTATGGCTACATCAGCCAATTGTGACAAAGGAATTTGCGTGCCGTTTGGCGTTGGAATGAGTAAATTCTGAATATCTTGAACGTCTTTTTTCTGTTCGCCAGCCAATCTTACGACCAAATCAAAGCGTTTTTCGCCTTCAAAAACCATTCCTGTGCTTTGACCCGCCAGAGCAGTATTTATAATTCGGTTAATATCTGAAATCGTTAGGTTATATTGAGCAATCATGTCTCGCTTATAGGCAATAATTACTTGCGGCATTCCCGAAACACTTTCTACATAAAGGTTTTTTGCACCCTCTACTGTATTCACGATTTCGCCCAAATGATGGGCATATTTGGTGAGTGTATCGAGGTCTTCACCGAAAATTTTACAAACAACATCTTGTCTTGCACCAGTCATCAATTCATTAAAACGCATCTGAACAGGATATTGAAAACCAACCGTTACGCCTGGGACTTCTTCGACTGCTTTGGTCATTTTTTCGGCCAATTCATTAAATGTTTTTGCAGAAGTCCATTCACTTTTATCTTTTAAAATTACCATCATATCGCTGGCTTCCATTGGCATAGGGTCTGTTGGAACTTCGCCACTACCAATTTTGGTCACAACCTTTTCTACCTCTGGAAATCTTGACTTTAAGATATGAGCTGTTTTCTGTGTATTTTCTATGGTTGTTTTTAAGCTACTTCCTGTCAAAACTCTTGTATCGACTGCAAAATCTCCTTCTTCGAGGGCAGGAATAAATTCACCACCGAGAGTGGTTAAAATAAAAATAGCAAGTACGAAAAGCCCGAATGCTGCCCCTAAAACTATTTTAGGAAAATTAATAATATTGGTTAAAGCTGTTTGGTAAGCGTGTTCAACTTTCGCCATTAATTTATCCGAAATATTGGGTGCGTTTTTGGTTTTTTTGCTCAAAAATACCGCACTCATCATCGGAATATAAGTTAGCGATAAAATAAATGCTCCTAATAAGGCAAAAGCCACCGTTTGAGCCATTGGTTTAAACATTTTGCCCTCAATTCCTTGCAAAGTAAAGATGGGCAAATAAACCACTAGAATAATGACTTGTCCAAAAACGGCACTATTCATCATTTTACCTGCTGATTTATTAGTAATTTCGTCCATTTCGGCTTGTGTATATTTGGCATTCCCGAGAGCGTGTTTGCCTGCCAGCACGTGCATGACTGCCTCGACAATAATCACCGCCCCATCGACAATCAAGCCAAAATCTAATGCTCCGAGGCTCATTAAATTTCCGCTTACGCCAAATAAATTCATCATGATTATAGCAAAAAGCATTGCCAAAGGAATCACTGAGGCAACCAATATACCTGCACGGAAATTTCCGAGAAAAAGGACCAAAACAAAAATGACAATCAATGCTCCTTCCAAGAGATTTTTTTCTACCGTTCCAATAGCGTTATTGACCATTTTTGTTCGGTCGAGAAATGGCTCGATGATTACGCCTTCGGGTAAAGTTTTCTGAATTTGGGCGACCCGAGTTTTTACGTTTTTAATAACTTCACTGCTGTTTGCACCTTTGAGCATCATCACGACTGCCCCCGAAACTTCACCTCTATCATTGAAAGTCATTGCTCCATAGCGGGTGGCGTGACCGATTTTTATTTCTGCAACATCACGTATAAATAGGGGAGTGCCGCCATCAAGAATTTTGATAGCAATATTTTTGATGTCTTCTATGTTTCCAATCAAACCTTCGCTTCTGATAAACAAAGCCGTTGAACCTTTTTCGATATAAGCCCCGCCAGTATTTTGATTATTACTTTCGAGAGCCTTGAAAACATCACTTATCGTAATTCCACTCGATTGGAGTTTATGAGGGTCGATTTCGATGGAATATTGTTTGAGTTTTCCGCCAAAACTACTTACTTCCGCTACGCCTTTTACACCCAAAAGTTGCCGACGAACTATCCAATCTTGAATCGTTCGGAGTTCGGTTTCATCATATTTTGATTCATAACCATCTTTCGGACGAACTACGTATTGATAAATTTCGCCCAAACCCGTAGAAACAGGCCCAAGTTCGGGAACACCAATACCAGCTGGAATTTGTGATTGTACTTTTTGAAGGCGTTCGGTTACTTGCTGCCTTGCCCAATAAATATCAGTCGCATCATCGAAAACAATAGTTACTAGCGAAAGGCCGAAACGAGAAAAACTTCTGATTTCGTGAAGGCCAGAAATATTATTATTGGCTTGTTCGATAGAAAATGTAACGAGCCGCTCTATATCTGTTGCCCCAAATGACGGGGCAATCGTGATAACCTGAACTTGATTATTGGTAATATCAGGCACTGCATCAATCGGCAATTTGGTAACTTCGTAGCTACCATAGCCAATGAGTGCAACCGTGAATAGCCCAACGATGAGTTTGTTTTTAATAGCAAACTCAATGATTGAATTTAGCATGATTTATAGATTAATGATTCAATTACGTAGCCTATACGGCATAAACTACTGTAATTAATTAAATACTACGGTAATTAGAAATACAAGGGTATTTCCAAATAGATTTTTTTTAAAATTAGCTGATTAGAATCTTGGCGGTTGCCAAAAGGTAGAAAGATAAGCAGAAAATATATTGGCAGAAGATGAAATCAATATTTTGCTCTTCTCAATAACAATAGTTTTAATTTGAGAAAGTTGGATTGTATGAAAAATACTTATCGGAAACACAAAAGACCAACAATGGTCATGCGATTTGAAAGGAAGTTTATTATCGGTTGCAGCATCGCCATCGTCTTTGTGCTCAGCGGCATAGTGATGGTGTAAAAACTCGCCAAACGACATTGATGGCTGTCTTTGTTGATGCTCAACAAAGTGTGAAAACAGCAAAGGAAACTTCAACAACTGACTTGCTTCAGTTGCCGAAAATAGATAAACTATTATCAAGATTTTTGAAATAGATGATTTCACAGCGTAAAGTTAGCATTTTTAGTATATAAAGTATAAGATTGAAACTATTTTGGTCTAATTTATAATGAGTTTAAATCAATATTTAATCGGTTTTTATTTTGTTGTCTTTTACGACCAAGAAAAAATCATTGTCGAGTTCGAGATACCCGTATTCATAAACGAAATAATAAGTTGAGCCTTTTTGAGTCGTGCGTAAGTTTGTGATGAGGTTAAAATCAAATCCTCGGTCTTGCAGTGTGTTGCGAGTAGTTTTGCTTTTATTATCTTGGCAAATGTCTTCCAAAATCTTACGGTTGCGGCGGAGGGCATTGTTTATATTTCTGACATGATTATTTGCATCAGCGTTTACTTTATTATTATACGCATTGCGGCACAAGTCTGAACAAAACTTTTTGTCTGACCGCCCGATGATGGCTTCTCCGCATTCTAAGCAAGTTTTTTGTGGCATGGTGCTAAATTAATGAATAATGTAAAATGAAATTATTATGTACATTGTTTATAAACTGTCAGTTTAATCCCCATTAGAGATTTGTAATTATAAAATTTCACTAATCAATTTCATGCTGTAGATATAGCACCAAGAATATTTCATTCCTAAGGCAGAAAAAAAAGCAGAATTCACTATCATATCCTGCCACCGTTATTAAATCCTTACTAGATAATTTTCTACGCCTATCATACATCAAATATACAAAAATCTATATTCGTTTACAAACGCTTACAAATGTTTTTATTCATATATAAATGACTATCAACCGAATAGCGTGTGAGAGATGCTGCAACTTTGCATTGTCAATCGGAAATAGAGCGTGATTGGCTAATTTATTTTAACAATCATTTTTAAACGTACAAAAACAATGAACACAGTAAAATTAATCGGAAACGTAGGTAATGAAGTAAATTTTTTAACTTTTGATAATGGCAAAAAAGCATCTTTTAGCTTGGCCACTAATGAAACTTACATTGATAAAAAAAATGAAGAAGTAAAAAATACTACGTGGCACAATATAGTTGCTTGGGGGAAAGTAGCTGAGGTTTGTGCCGATTTGGTAACTAAGGGCAAATTAGTAAGTATTGAAGGCAAACTCAATTATAGAAACTACGTAAACAAAGATAATAAAACAGTTTATGTAACTGAAATTATTGCTTATAAAGTTACTGAAGTAGAAGCCAAGCAACAATTGTAAAATTCTTCGGCTAATTCCCACAATTTTGTAGGAACGTCCAATTTGGGCGTTCCTTTAGGTTGGTGCAAAAAAATAAGTCGTCTCGATTACTCAAGACGACTTTCCTGTTTTTTGGAGTATTGATTATTTAATTCATTTGTAAGATTTTAATCTCTGTGCGACGGTTTTGAGCGTGTTGCTCTTCTGTACATTCTACGCCATTAACGCAACTATTTACTGGCATTGTTTCACCATAACCTGTAAAATCTATTCGGCTGCGGCTTATGCCACGTTTGAATAAGTAGCCAGCTGAAGCTTTGGCTCGTCCTTCAGATATTTTTTGGTTGAAATCTGACTCGGAACGGCTATCAGTATGGGCTCTTAATTCGATTCGCATTTTCGGATACTTACGCAATATAGTCACCAATTTGTCTAACTCTGAACGAGCATCTGAACGGAGATTACATTTACCATAATCAAAGTAAACATTATCAACCTTAACGATGTCGCCCGTACCAAACATATAAAGATCGGCAGTTATACCACCTTTTTTACAATTCAATTTACCTACACGATTGCCTTTTGAGCCAAGGTTATCTTTTGAACCTTCAACCGTATAATCACAACCTTCCACAACCACAAATTCGTAGTTACCAGTTGCATTGGTAAAAGTGGTTTTTATTGTATTATCACATTCGCTACGAAGTGTTACAAGTGCACCATCAACGACTTGTTTAGTACCTTGGGTCATTACACGACCACGAATTGTACAAGTATTGCTTGACAAAATAGTACTATTAGTACTTGTTTGTTCGCCTTGTTTAGTGTCTATTACACCCGTGCTACTTTGTTTGCCTTGTGTAGTGGTTTCACCAGTGTATCCATTTTGTGAATTTGGCGTATTTGTTACATTTGCTCCACTGTTTTGATCTAGTGCGGTTGAATCAACAGCTGCTTTCGGACGACTCATCGGGATTTCTAAGCGAGAGGCTTCATTATCGCAATCTTTTGTAGAGAAACTCATAGTTTTGGCAACATAGCCGTCACGCGTAGCACTAAAAGCAAACTCAACATCTTGTTCAAGTCCTTCGAGTTTTAAGCTACCATCGGAATCACTAATGATTTCTATTGAATGACCGTCATTGTCCTTATAAAAAAATGTAGCATTATCAAGCGGCATTTTTGTTTCGGCATCATATATGGCAACGATTAGGTCACAACCCTCTGTGAGTTCGCACTCCCTATCGAACTTGTAGATGTCGTCATCGGTACCACCACGTTTGCGATTTGAACTAAAGTAACCTTCCTTACGAAGGGCATCTGTTACGATACCGAAGTCATCTTTGCTTGAATTTACGGGAGCTCCAAGGTTGATTACTCGATCTTTTGAAGTTGTTCCGTCCATTTGGACAAAGAAAATGTCTAAATCTCCTAAACCTGCGTGACCATCGGATGAGAAGTATAAATTACCTTTTTTATCAGCAAAAGGAAACATTTCATTACCTTTTGAATTAACGGTTTTACCTAAGTTAACAGGGGCAGACCAGTTACTGCCGTCATAGCGAGATACATAAATGTCAGTTCCTCCAAAACCGCCAGGCATATCAGAAGCGAAGAATAGCAATTTCTCATCAGGCGACAGGGAGGGATGTCCTGTTGAATATTCATCACTATTAAATGGTAATTCTTTGATATTTTTCCAACCATCTTTGTTGGCATCACCCATATATAGTTTCAATTTATTGATACCATCAGAGCTACGTTTTGCTTTACCATTATTAAAGTTATTTCTTGTGAAAATCACTTTTGAAGCATCTTTGAAGAATACCGCTGGACCTTCGTGGTATTTTGAGTTGATTGAACCACTAAAACGCTCTGATTCTGTAACTGGACGATCGCCGTATCCTAAACCAGCCATGACGTTCATGCCACCGTAAGTTCCGATTGTACGGCTATCATTTGCAGTAGGAGCAGTGTATTCGTCAGCACCAACAATGCTACCTCGACTACTTCGTTTGCGAGAAGATTTGATGTCGCTTGGACCTGTTCCCAAACCAGCGGCCTGTCCGCCAATGGCCGAAACATCATCTAAAAAGAATAAGTCAAGAAAGGGTGTGTCGTTCCAGCCGAATACTCGACGTACTCCGACACTATTATGTCGGTTTGAGACGAATACCAATCCATTTTTGTAATAAGCTGGTGAGAAATCAGCCGAGTTTGTATTAATTGAAAGGTAGTCAACTTTATAGCAGTTGGCGTTTTTAGTAAGCACGCTTACATCATTATAGAGTTTCGAGAAACCTTTTCCACGAGGGTCATCTTCGACTTTACGAGTATATTTGTCGTACATTTCTTGTGCTTCGCGGTATTTACCATTACTAGCAAGTACTTGAGCATATTTGAGAGATACAGCGATATCTTCGCCTGATAAATCGCCTGCTGTGCTGATGACTTCAGCATAAACACGCTCGGCGTTTTGAGAATCTTTGACTTTGCAATAGCTATTGCCGAGTTTTATTTTAGTGGCGAGCTTTTGTTGTTCAGTAAGACCTTTTTTCTTTAAAGCTGCCTCAAAGGCATCAATGGCTTTAAGATAGGACAAACTTTCGTAGTGATGCTCACCAATCTTTAATAAGGCGTCTTGAGCCTTTACGCTGCCGCTGAGCAAAAATGCTACAACCAACGTGCCAATTATTTTTTTCCTGACTATCATTTTGTTAGAATTTAAAATTCACTTATGAATTTATAAATTTAGTATTCATATTGGGGACTTGATATGTGTGCTTCAACTCAGAAAATTAGTGCCAAAAAACCTTTTTCAAAAATAAAGTTTTATTCTTTTGAATAAACACTTATTGATTCTATTTAAACTTCGTATTAATCTTCGTACCAACACATTCTATAGCAAATAGAATATGTAATAAAAATCTTAGAAATAGCGTGGAGTAAGAATTTTGTCCTTACCGAAGCCAAATTCATAACGAAGTAAAATTTCGTGTGTAGGAATACCAAAGAAACGACTCATACCACTTTTTGATTCATCATTTAGCTTATTTGTTGTAAAATCATAAGCATATCCGAGTTTGAATTGCGGCGTAAGCTGAAGCTCTATCATACCGATGGCTGCATCGAATAAGCTCTTGCTGTCTTGCCCCATTGTTTGAAATTGTGAGATACGACCTGAAACACCAAACGAAATCTTGTCTTTAATCCAGAAGTTAACATTTCCATCGATGCCAATTGGAGCTCCTTGTGTATATCGAGCCATCGTAGATGGTTTGATTTTAAATGAGCCTTTTCCTATAACAAAACCCATCATGGCAAAATAGTGGCGTTGAGTTTTTCCAGCTGTGCTTTTTCCATCAGTAGGGGTAAACTTTGAAATAGCATTTTGCATGATTTGAGGACAAGAAACACCAATGTATCCTTTATCATTGCTCAAATAGATGCCACCGCCTACATTTGGGAGGGTATTGTTTTGGTCGCTAGCTCCAGAGAATACGGGGTCTCCAGGGTTTGATAGATTTTGAGCTTTTGATAGTTCCCAACTTATATTGGTTGCTCCGCCTTGCACGCCGAAGGATAGGGTTGAACGAGGGCCAACTTTAATTCGATAAGAATAGGTTGCATAAGCTCCAATGCTTTTTAGAAGACCAACTTGATCAGCAGTTACTTGAAGACCTAAGCCCATTTTTTCATTTTTGATGGGTGAATCAATAGAAAACGTGAAAGTTTTGGGAGCTCCTTCAACGCCAACCCATTGATAACGACCAAGAGTTGTAAGGCTCAATACATCACGGCTACCAGCATAAGCGGGGTTAATGGCTAGGATATTGAACATATACTGGGAAAACATCGCTTCTTGTTGAGCGAAGGTTTGGTAGCTTACTGATAATGCCCCGATGAGCAAAACTGCGGCTAACTTGTTTTTTAAGTTTGTAAATTTTTTCATTTTTTTTACCAAATTAAATAGTAAAGATAAGGTGCTTTTAAAGGTTCATTCAATTTTCAATGTAGCTGTTTATGCCTTTTTAAACTCATTAGCAAAACGATGTCACATTAATATTTTGAAATGCCAGTATTTTTTATTGAGAGTCTAAACATCTCTTTGTACTTATATATCAAATAGTTATACAATTATAATGCTTTACCATTTGTTATTTTAGTATTTTTTATATAACTATCTTATAGTTTTACTTTTTCAAAAATATCTTTCAAGAAGTTTTTTTTTTCCTATTTGCTTTTATCCAACGATGGTTATAAAGTTGATTTGTGGTTTATTATACCAAGAGCCTATTGCTTTGACATGGATGAAGTATGTACCATCTGGTACACCAACTCCTTTGCCTTCGAGAATTATACCATTGTTTGCTTCGCTATTCCAACAAGATACTTTATCAAAGTCAGAGTTTTGGTAAACCAATTGACCCCATTTGTCATAGTAAAAGATTTCGGAATTATTATCAGTATCATTAATACCCTTGATTACAAACAAGTCGATTTTACCGTCAACATTAGTCGAGAACGCCTGCGGAATTTTGGCTCTATTTATTGCATCGGTAATTGCTGACTGACCTTTGATTGTGATAAGTGTTTGCTGGTTGTTGTTACCAGGGTTGTTATCAGCAGCTGGGTCAGGGTTTATACCTGATTGTGAAACATCTTTCACTGTTTTTGAACCATCTTTAGCTGTAACTTTGATGCTTTTTGAGTAAGTTGCATCTCCTTTTTTCGCACTCAATAGTCTGAGTTTGAAAATAAGTGTATCAGTTGCACCAGCTGTTAATGAACTATTATTAGCAATTATTATAGTTGTTTTGGCTCTACCATTGAAGGTTGAATCTATTTTCAACTTGCTATTTTTACCTAATACTGTTTTACCTACTACTACGAATTCAGCACTGTCGGTAAATACTTTGTTCAAACTATCGCTCAACTGGATATTTGTGAGTTTGCTTGTACCATAATTTTTTACAACCAATTTGTAAGTTAGGTTAATGCTACCATCTGCATGCTTCGCCGAATCAAGTTTGGTCGCTTTTGCAATAGCGAGTGTTGTGTTGAACAAAGGTATGAGAAGGATCTTATCTCCAAATTTCACCGTTGTACTCATCATGCAATTATCTTTTGGTGTATTATTATTATTTGGGTCAGGGTCGTTACCGTTAGTTGACAAGTCATCTACTGATTTGTTGTTTAAGTATTTACCGATTACCAATGCTTGGTTTTCAAAGTTTGATTTACTTGACAATCTTGTCAAAGGAGTGAACAATATCACGTTTCTTTCAGTATTGACAGGTAATGTACTTAGTGAATCACCCAATAAATTGATTAGATTTCCACGACCTGTATAGCTACTGGTGGCTGTTAGACCATCATCGACTGTTTCATTTACCGAATCAATCTTAACGTTGTCACCAAATATTTCACCCAAGTTGTCTTCAACTAGTACACCTGTAAATGCCACCATACCGTAGTTTTTAACTTTCAAACTAAACTTAACATCGTAAGTGTTGGTTTTACCCTTACTACTAATTGAGTCTTTATTTTTTTCGTTTGATTTTGTAAGTTGAACAAAGTTCGTTTTTGGACTTGAACTACCTACTCTATTAATGTACTTTAAAGTAATAGTATTATCAGCCACCATTGAATTTTCAGAAGCATAAAGTTCTAATTTCACTCCTTGCACAGTATCTTGTAAATCCTTATTGTTTACAACAATCCAAACATGATCAGTAATTGAAACATATTTTGGTTTCAAACCTGCATCAATTGAGCTTTTAGCTACAAGCTCAAAAACACTAGTTAGCATCAAAAAAATTGTTGTTGCTAATGCTTTAAAAAATGTGTTTCTAGAACTAATCATCGTCCCTGCTATTTGTTTTTTTTATGAAAATAGAATGGATGACACTATTTTATAAACTTTTCATCAAATTGATTACTTAAATGTGATTCCTTGAACGTTGAATAACTGTTGGTATAAAATCAGTTATGGATTTGATATTAATTTTACTTAATTGTTGGGGGAACTTATCCGCAAAGTACTTCTGCAAACTACTCTCAGCGAATAGTTTATCATTTGCAGGTATATAAATACACTTTTTAGATTGAGGTATATAAATGTCCTTATGGCTGTCTTTCTTCTTATAAAATAGATTAATAACACTGAAAATTTTCTGCATAAACTATAATATAATTGGTGTCATTGACTGAATAAAATTATTTTGAGTATCCCTTTTTTGGCATTGGAACAACACTTTCGGTAAAATTATATTTCACTTGCAAGTATTATTAAAAATTTTGCGTGTAATATTTGAGTATTTATCTCTTTATTTTAAATCCATCTAAAACCTATAATTATATCTAAATTATATTCTTATAAAATTAATTTAGTCCTCTAAATACTAAATATAGTTGTAATACTATCCAAAACTGTGCCAAAACTATATACGTAAACGTTTAATAAATGATGGGTTAGACAAATTTTTGTAGAAAATAAAAAAGAAAAACGTTAATAGTGGAAGAATGTCTGGCATTATGAAGATCAAAACCATACCAAATTACTTTATAAAGCAAAAATCATTGGCTTAGAAGGCGGATTTTTGACAGATAAATACTTATTGTAACTATAATTATATTATTGTAGAATATTTGCTTTGAAGTTTAAAAGTCGTAACCCAAAGATAAATATAATTTTGGAGGGTTAACTTCCTTATCCTCAAGTCCCCAAGCATAATCGACCTTAACAAAATAGCCCAAAATGGTTGTTCTTACACCAATCCCATACCCAACCAAAAATGGATTTTTGAAATTGGTTACAGTAGCCCTAAATGGGTTCTGACCGCCGCCTATGATTTCAGTATTCAAACTGTTTTGTCGATTAAATGGCCCTTTGTTTCCATACCAAGCCGTGCCTACATCGGTGAAACCGACAAATTGTAAATTTCGCAGGAAATTAGATGTTAGAGAGCCTTTCGATACATATTGTGCCAATGGTAAACGTAGTTCCAGATTGGTAAGTAAGTGACTTGTGCCATAGAGTTTAGCGAAGTTGAAGCCTCTTAGATTTCCTCCAAAATCATAGAAAAGTATATCTCTTAAATCCCTCGGAACACCAACCGATTGGCCATTAGTTGGCTCAATTGAGCGATTGATAGTATTTTCCACTCCACCAAGAATTGTTACTTTTGGTGCTTTTCCGAGCGAACGGCTATATGACAAACGAGCTGCAAGTAAAACACTTCCAAATAACTTACGATAATGACGGGCATCAATTACCATACGGCTAAAGTTTTCGCTACTGGTTTTGAAACTAAATGAACGTTCAAGACGAATTTTAGCACGTGTACCAACCAATACTTTACTAAATAATGGATTAGTATTGTCATAAACTAATTCGCCACGGAAGCCCAAATAGACTGATTGAAGGTTTTTTCTGCCTAAATCTGAAACATCAATATCAGATGTAGAGGTAATGTTTGGCGATAATACAGCCTTTAAATATTGACTAAATGGATAAGACAAAAAAGCCGAAAAGCGGTTATAATATAGGCGTCTGTCGATACTTAGGACAGTTGTTTGTGGCGTGTTGATGTTTAATGGGCGAAATAAGTAAAGGCTACGATTATCCAATTCACTAAGTGAAATCGAACGTCTTTGAATATCAACTCCCCAGTCCACTCTTCGCACATTATTATTATACCCTAAAAAAACATCATGATTACGTAAAATTGGTGTAATGAAAAGTCCTAATTTTATGCTATGATTCTCAAGCAGATCATTCATCACGAGGGTGTTTTTCATACCCATTCTTCTTACAGGATCAACTAAAAACTCTGATTTTATATCGTTAGCTATAACTATATTTTCGTAGGCAAAAGGTCCATTTATTTTAAGAACCTCCTTAAATCTGCCCGATTTCGGAATCGTTTTGTCGCTTGATTCACCCTTTACTTTCGAATTTTCGGAAGCTAATGATTTAATAATATTTTCAGCATCAAATTCATAGTTTTCGGTATCAACTTCGCCCGCTTTAAGTTCGAGTTTTTGCTTGGTTTCAGCTAAAGTATTATCAGAAGTGAAATTTGACTTTTTTATTATATTATCTTGGTTTTTCTCCTCAGTAGAAGCATAAAGGCTATTAGCATAAAATTCTCGCCACTCTTTAAGAAATCTACTGTATGAAACGCCCAAAGTGCTTGTGATACTCGATTCTTCAGTGCGAATGATACGAGTAAGATTCAGAATATTAGAAATATTGTCTTTTCCATATCGAACCGCAATATAATTCCAAATAGATTGACCAATTATTTCAGCATCTTTCCCTTGGATAGTTTCAATTTTCTTGTCTTTGTTTTTTAGAATCACTGTACGCATTCGGTCTAATATGAGCGGATTATCGTTATCGGCCGAAATATACGCTGAGATTCCCGCCATATACCATTCTGGAACTGTTAGCAAAAGCGAACTCTGTAATACCTCTTTCAAACTTCCGCCATAAAGCATATCATAAACAAACAATCGGGCAATTTGGTGTACTAATTCTTGCTTAAACTGCTCTTCGTTGCCTGTATATGCAATCTGCACACGTGATTTTGCTAAGTTTAGGATACTTCCATCTAAGTCTGTTGGGGCAGTAAGGCCGATATTGCTTTGTTCAAGTTCTTTGGGAGAATTATACAAAAATATCTTCATGGATGTAAAGGGAGTATAACCCAACAACTCCGTGATTCGGTCATATTCGCCCTCAGCAATTTTAGCGGCATTTTGGGCAATTTTGTCACCGCTTCTGTAATAATTAAACTCAAAATTATTACTCCTAATCGTGAGCCATTCAAATCTTTTATATTGAATACGGTTCTTCCCAAACTCCTCTTGGGTTGACGAAAAGTAGTTTTGTGCAGAAACACGACTCATGCCCAATGCAAGTATTAAAAAAGCCACCGTGATGATTCGACGAAGAGTAAACAAATTTTCCATGCCTTTGTATATTTCCAAGAATACAGATTTTTAATAGGTTAAATTGTAATCTGACACATTTTGGGTCACAAAAGTGTCGAATACACAATTTCGGGTATTTAATTTCGGGAAAATTTTTGCTAAAAAATCTGCACAAAATCTTATAACGAATATAACGAATAAAAACGCTCAATGTTAGCTTCGGACATTAAAACTTTATTTTTTTCTAAAAAACCTAGCATTTCTTCGGCAAAATAAGGGGCAAGCGATACGCCTTTCGTGCCGAGTCCATTAAATATATATAGGTTATTATGGTACGGATGGTTGCCCAATAACGGGCGACGGTCTCTGGTAGTAGGTCTGATTCCAGCTTCTTGGCCAGTGATTTGGTAGGGGATTGATAATATTTTGCTTATTTTAGAAGCAATCAACTCTCGACCACTTTCGGTGGCTTGCCAATCTAGATTATCCCAAATATAAGTAGAACCAAGCCGACATTTGTTTCCTTCAAGTGGAATAATCCAGAAGCCTTGATTGATAATTTCTTTAATTTTATAGCCTTCAACATCAGCCAAAATGGTTTCTCCTTTGGCAGGATTAAACGGAATCCAATTAAAAAATGAGTTTTGCGTAGAATAGAATCCTTGGCAAAAGATGATTCTTTTTACTTGAAAATCTTTATAGAAAATGTTGTTTTCGCTAATGATTAGTTCTGCAAAATCAACTTTTTCGGCTTGGTAACTTTCGTTTTGTTTGAAAAAATCTCGGAAATATTTGAGCATTTTTGGTACATTTACCCAACCAGCCGACAAGGTGTAAAGGCCGCCCAATTCGTTGCTAACTTGCTCATAATCAGACTGATTTGGCTGAATGATTTTTAGATAGTTTCCTAAATCATATTCATCCGTCAATCTTAGAAAATGCTTTTGTTGCTGTTCGTTGGCAAATGGTCGATAAAGATTGGTCTCGTGATAAAAAGTTGCGTGAAATTCTTTTTCGAGTGAAGTATAAAACTCTCTCAAAAAAGGAAAAATCTTGTCGGCAAGCCAAGTTTTATCAAGATTTTTGCCTGTAATTGGGTTGAAAATCCCTCCCGCAACGGCTGAGGAAGTTGGTAGTGATTCATCATTCAAAACCAGCACTTTTTTATCAGCTTTTATCAACTGATAAGCCAACAGCGACCCCGCAATTCCTTGCCCAACAACTATATAATCAAGATTTTTCAATATCGCAGCCCAAACCTTACAGGTTTTATTAATGTAAATATTTATTTTCTAATAGCTTTACTTAAAGCTTCATCGGCCAAAATACACACCATTTCTACTTGTTCATCAAGCGTCAGGTAAGAAGTATCTAAATCCACGGCATCATGGGCCTTGTAAAGCGGGCTTTCTTTGCGAGTGGTATCAATTAAATCACGTTTTTTGATATTTTCGATTATATCCTCAATATCAACCAAATCACCTCGCTCGTTCAGTTCAATTTGGCGGCGATTAGCTCTGATTAACGGGTCGGCAGTCATAAAAATCTTCAGTTCGGCATCAGGAAAAACAACCGTTCCGATGTCTCGGCCATCCATTACAACGCCTTTCTTTTTGCCCATTTTGCGTTGTTGTTCTACCATTGCATGACGAACTTCGGCAATCGAACTTACTTCGCTAACCTGATTAGCAATATAAAGTTTTCTGATTTCATCTTCAACATTTAGTCCGTTCAGAAAAGTCTCGTTTCGGCCATCGTTGGGGTTTCGGCGAAACTCAATCTGAATATTACTGAGTGCTTTTACCACTTCTTTTTCGTTAGTGAGTGTTACCAAATGCTGATGAAAATAAAGGGTTACAGCCCGATACATTGCTCCTGTATCAATATAATTATATCCCAAACTTGCAGCTACCTTTTTGGCAGTCGTACTTTTGCCACAACTTGAATAGCCGTCAACGGCAATTGTAATCTTTTGCATTTAATCTTAATTTTTCTGCAAATAAAATTCTAATTTGCCGAAGAAACAATGATAAAAAATAGCTTAAGTCGAAAAACTAAATTTTGCAGAGAATCATTTTGCAATTTACAGAGTTTTAATTTTTACGTGAGTATAAAAAGTACATACCAAAAAACTAAAAATTATGAAATACTTGTTGTCAGTTTTGTTGGTTGGGCTGTTTAGCTTTTATGAGCCAACTTCAAAGCCTAATATCCTAATTATATATGCCGATGATTTAGGTTACGGCGATGTAAGTGCCTATAAAAACGGAACGCTGCAAACGCCTAATATTGATAAATTAGCTCAAGGTGGAATCCGATTTACGAATGGCTATTCGACCTCAGCCACTTGTACGCCAAGCCGATTTGCATTACTTACAGGCAAGTATCCGTGGAAAACTGAAGGAACAAAAGTGCTGCCAGGCGATGCTCCATTATTGATAGATACGGCCTCAATGACGATTCCTAAATTGCTAAAGAAAGGAGGATATCATACAGGAGTGGTTGGTAAATGGCACTTAGGGCTTGGTAATGGGGCTTTGGATTGGAACAAATCAATAACGTTTTCACCTAATGATATTGGCTTTGATTATTCTTATATAATGGCTGCCACCAACGACCGAGTGCCTACTGTTTTTGTAGAAAACCGAAAAGTTGTTGGACTTGACGTCTCTGACCCGATTTATATCAGTTACAATCAAAACTTTGAAGGTGAGCCAACCGCCATCTCAAACCCCGAGTTGTTGACCAAACTAAAATGGCATTTTGGACATAACTTTAGTGTTACGAATGGCGTTTCTCGCATTGGTTACATGAAAGGCGGAAAATCAGCTTTATGGGTAGATGAAGACATGGCCGATGTTTTTCTAGGTAAAGCAAAAGCATTTATTGATAGCCACCAACCGAGCAAAACTGGCAAGCCATTTTTCTTATATTATGCCTTGCACGAGCCGCACGTACCACGAGTTCCGCACGCTCGGTTTGTCGGAAAATCGGGTATGGGGCCTCGTGGCGATGCCATTTTAGAAGCCGATTGGTGTGTGGGCGAAATCATAAAAAAATTAGAAAAAGATGGATTACTCGAAAACACACTCGTGATTTTTTCGAGCGATAATGGCCCCGTCCTTGATGATGGGTATTATGATGAAGCCGCCGAAAAATTAGGTAATCATACGCCTGCCGGAGGACTTCGTGGCGGAAAATATAGTTTATACGAAGCTGGTACGAGAGTTCCATTTATTACTTATTGGAAGGGGAAAATCAAACCTGCGGTGTCGGATGCGGTGCTTTGTCAGTTAGATTTTGCTTCATCATTTGCTCAATTGATTGGTGCTGAAAGTTTTTCGACTGATAGCCAAAATTTGCTTAACGTAATGCTCGGAAAATCAAAGCAAGGACGAGCCAACTTAGTACTTGAAGCATCGGGAAAATTGGCATTTAGAGAAGGTAATTTTTTGATGATTCCACCGTACAAAGGCCTGGTAGTATCGAAAGAAGAAGGCATAGAATTAGGGAATTCATCCGAATTTCAACTGTATGATTTATCGAAAGATTTGGCTCAGAAAATCAATTTAGCGAAGCAGTTTCCTCAAAGAATTGAAGAAATGAAGGCTTTAATGAAAAAAATAGCAGTAAATAAAGTCAAATTTGACTAATTTTAACGTAAAATTTAGAAGTATTAAATTTGCTCTGCCAAAAAATGAAGAAAATTATTTCAGTAGCTTTTGTTTTTTTTAGTACCTATGCTGTGTTTGGTCAGAGTAAAACCTTAGTTTTTTATCCAGTTTCAAATTCGGCACAAGCAAAGGCACTTTGGGATTATGCCCAGAGCAAGAAATGCTTGATAGATACTACTTCAAATCCTGCAAAAATCAGTGATTCAAATCTCGAAAATTATAATGCCGTAGTGTTTTTAAATACTTCGGTCAATTCACTTAATTATCAGCAATCGGCTGAGTTGCAGCGTTTTTTGCAAGCGGGAGGTGGTTTTGTAGGTGTTGGTGGTGCTATCGAAAAAATTTATAAATGGCTTTGGTATAATAAAATGATTGGTGGAGTTTTGGCCGAAAGCCAATTTCCTGATAAAGTTCAGCTAAGCCTCATTACTAATGCAGCAATCGGAAAAAGCGAACTGCCGCCACTTTGGAAAATAGATGATAAACCTTTAGTGATGAGTAGCGTGCCAGTTAGATGCAAACCCGTTTTGCTTGATATCATGGGCAAAACTTGGGCGTGGCATTATTCCACCGAAGAAGGTGGGAAAATGTTTTATACTGCTTTGGGTGGCGAGTCTTCAGCCTTTCAAAATCCAAATTTATTATCTCATATCTGGTCGGGTGTAGAAGAGGTTTCTTCTAAAAAAATGCCTGATTATGCCAAAATTGCTGATACAGCTTTACCTTCAGAGAATGGCTTTTTGAAAGTTACTTTATCGGAGAATTTAGAAAACCCTCTAGCATTGGTTACACTACCAACTCGAAATGTAGTTTGGGTTGAACAAAACGGTAAAGTAAAGATTTTCTATGCACAAAAACGTAGAACCAATCAAATCGGGAAAATTGATGCTACCAATCTGAAAGCCATCAAACTCGACCCCGAATTTGCTGAAAATGGTTATGTTTATACTTTTTCAGAAACTAATACCAACGAATATAAAATCGGCAGAATGCAACTCGTGGGAGATAGTGTAGCTACGATGAGCGATTTTTCGAGCCAATCATCTACGCCTTTAACAAAAAGTATTATTTACGAATTTGATAAATATACCAACGAAACTTATCGTTTGCCCAAATATTTTGCAGGAAAATCATTCAGATTTGATAACGAACAGGGATTTATGTTAGAAACACTCGACGACGAAGACAATATAAAAAATGTTGAACCATTTTTATCGAATACTCGCTTCGACTCTATCAAAGACATATCTTTTGGAGTTGATGGAGAATTATACATTTTAGAAAATACTCGCTTGGTAAAGATTGATTATTCAGAAAAAAACCGAAAACCGATAGCTATCGCTTCGGCGGATGTACTTTCGGGTAATGCTCCTTTAAAAGTAAAGCTTTCGTCAGACGGTTCGGTTGATTATGATGCAAAAGATGAGTTGAGTTTTGAGTGGAGTATCATCGGAGCTACAATTACGATTATCAAGGAACAAAACCCAGAATATACTTTCTCGAAAGTGGGCAATTACGAAGTAAAACTCAAAGTAAGCGACAATCAAGGCGAAAGTGCCGAAACTTTATTGAAAATTCAAGTCAATAAACCTGCTCCGAAGAAGAAATAGGTTGCTCATTTACCCGAAATCTCATTTGTAAGTCCGCCAATATGCATGAATTTGATGGTAGTATTTGCTTGAGTTTATACTAAATTTGATCGATTTGCGGAGGAATTTGGAAGTTATACAAATAAAAAAAGATACAGAATTTTGTTTCCGCATCTTTCGATAAAAGTTTATTAATGGCTTTATTTCATTTTAGCCAAAACCTCTTTCAATTCAACTTCGTCCATTTCACCCACGCCACGCCAAACTTGTCGGCCATTTTTGATTATTACGTAGGTCGGAATTTCTTCAACTTTAAATACAGAAGCGATATTGTCGCTTTTTTCAGCATCAATTTTTAAAAGCTTTATATTTTTATTTTGGTCGGCAATTTTGTTCAAAATCGGAGTCATTTTCTTGCAAGGCCCGCACCATTCGGTATAAAAATCTATCAGAACAAGACTATTTGTATTTACAATTTGGTCGAGATTTTCGAGTGTAAAAGCTGCAATTGGCTGAGTACTGTTATTATTAGAGATGTAAGGTTTGCTGGAAGAGGTCCATTTCGCAAAACCTCCTGTCATGTCATATACTTCTTTGTAGCCCAAATCACGTAAAAAAGTTGCAGCATCAGAACTGCGTCTGCCTGAAAAGCAATACACAAATACAGGTTGGGTTTTATCAAGTTTGGTTTTTATAATATCTTCAAAATTATCGTCATTAAAATTTAAATTGATAGCGTTTTTTAGGTGCCCACGCATAAATTCTTCTGGTGTACGCACATCAATCAGCTGAGCAACACCAATATTTTCTCTGAGTTTTGCTTCAAAATCATTGATAGAAAGTAAGTTTTTATCTTTGCTTTGTGCAAAAACAAAATTCGCAAAAAATAGGAAGCCGATAATAAGAAAACGTTTCATTTTATTTTAATTAATGAGAATGATACCAAAATAGAAACAAATTTCACGCCAAAAGCTATTTACTTCATCTTGAATTTAAACGCATTTTAAGAGCTAAATCAACTTTTAAGTGTTCAAATTATTGTTTTTAGCTATTTAAAACCTTAAATAATCAATAATAGTTTTTTTAGTGATTTAATAGATAGTAAATTTATGGTCATTTAAAGATAAAAATTCAATTGCCACCTGCTGCTTCGGCGGCACGATTTAGCCGATGGATGCTTAAAAAATTATTTTCCTTCTCAATTTCTCATTAAATAGTATGTCAATCGACTTAAAAATAAAGCAACTTGCCAAAGATTATGCTGCTGAGGTAGTAGCCAATCGACATTATTTGCACACAAATCCAGAGTTATCGTTTCAAGAATACAACACGGCCAAATTTGTGGCCCAAAAACTCAAAGATATTGGTCTTATTCCGCAAGAAGGCATCGCTAATACAGGAGTAGTTGCCATTATTGAAGGCCGAATCCCTTCGAGCAAAGTAATAGGCCTCCGTGCCGATATGGATGCTTTACCGATTTTTGAAAAAAATGATGTACCCTATAAATCGCAAAACGAAGGGGTAATGCATGCTTGTGGGCATGATGCACATACGTCATCGTTGCTTGGTACGGCTAAAATCTTGCATCAATTAAGAGGAGATTTTGAAGGAACAGTAAAACTCATATTCCAGCCGGCCGAAGAAAAAGCCCCAGGCGGAGCATCAATTATGATTAAAGAAGGGGTACTTGAAAATCCTTCGCCTACAAGTATGCTTGGGCAGCACGTAGCACCCAATATTCCAGTTGGGAAAATCGGTTTTCGTGAAGGAATGTACATGGCCAGTACCGACGAAATTTACATGACCATCAAAGGTAAGGGTGGACACGGTGCAATGCCTGACCAACTCATCGACCCAGTTTTGATTGCCTCGCACGTAATAGTTTCGTTACAACAAATTATTTCACGCAATCGTAAGCCAGCTAACCCTTCGGTGCTATCGTTTGGACGTTTTATTGCCGATGGTGTGACTAATGTTATTCCAAATGAAGTTACAATTCAAGGAACATTCCGTTGTATGGATGAAGAATGGCGAGAAGATGGTTTGCGGAGAATGAAAAAAATGGCTGAAGGTATTTCTGAAGCAATGGGCGGTGTTTGTGAATTTGAAATAGTGAAAGGTTATCCTTTCTTAAAAAATCATCCAGAACTTACTCGTAGAATTAAGGCCGAAGCCACAACTTTTATGGGGCAAGAAAATGTAATTGACCTTGACCTTTGGATGGCAGGCGAAGACTTTGCTTTTTACTCGCAAGTAGTTGATTCGTGTTTTTACCGACTTGGTACTCGCAACGAAGCCCGTGGAATTATATCAGGAGTTCATACACCAACTTTTGATATTGATGAAGCTGCTTTAGAAATAGGCCCAGGTTTAATGTCTTGGCTTGCAATTCGAGAATTGGCTTTGTAGTCTATTTTGACCAAAAGCATGTTATTTTGTCCATTTACGGCGAGTTTAATGTATCGGGCAAAACATTTGTGGTTCTGATAGACCTAGCTCTTTACAGAAATCTTTTCTTTGATGATTGAAATTTTTGATTTTTTCATACCCATTTATTGTACCTAGAAGTTATTGGTGGGTACGGCAAAATGTAATAAATGGCGATTGTAAAATAGCTTATTTATGGAGCTTTTATGCCAATTATAGTTTTTATTTTTGGCTATATAATTATTACAAAAAGAACCGATTTGTTAAATAAATAAAAGAAAATCAGCTAATTTCAAGTATTTAAAGTTTTCATTTGATTATTTTTATCCAAAAAATGGAAAAACTAGTTATTGAATCTAGTTGACCTATTTTCTGCGTTTCACCAAAAATGCTGAAAGTATCGGGTCAAAGCCTTGATTGATATCAGCCTCAATGAAATCAATTTTATATTGTCCGCATTTGAGTTTCAAATCAAGATAAAACTCTTTTATGGCAGTTTGATATTGCTCTTTTACTTGCGATGGCTGTGCTTTTACTTTTTCGCCCGTTTCTAAATCTACAAATTCGTAGGGGCGTTCTTCAAAATTAAACTCTTCTTCGGTATTTTTATCTGTCACATGAAAGAGCAAAACTTCGTGCATATTGTGGCGAAGGTGCTGCATAGCCGAAAACAATCTTTCAGAATTATGGATATCATCAAACATATCGCTGAAAATCACTACTAATGAACGTTTATGAATCTTTTCAGCAATTTCATGGAGTGTTTCAACTACCGTGGTTCGTTTTTGTGGTTTAGGCTTTTGTAATAGCGTCTCCAAATCCATAAAGATCTTATGAATGTGCGAAGGTGTAGATTTTATTGGAGTCTGAATTTCGATTCCGTCCGAAAATGTGAGCAGACTCACCGCATCACGCTGCTTTTGGAGCATATAAGCTACAGCTCCCGCTGCCATTGTGCTAAAGGTTATTTTACCATTGGTTTTTTCAGGGTAATACATCGAAGACGACGTATCAATCAAAATGTGACATCTTAGATTGGTTTCTTCTTCGTAACGCTTAACATACAATCGGTCGGTTTTACCAAAAACTTTCCAATCGATATAGCGAGTACTTTCGCCAGTATTATAAAGACGATGCTCAGCAAATTCAACCGAAAATCCATGAAACGGTGATTTATGAAGACCAGTTATGAAGCCTTCAACCAACTGCTTTGCCAAAAATTCGACATTGCCGTACTCTCGTATTTTCGCTAAATCTAACATTTTTTCTTCCCTGTTTATTATTCGTATGTTTTTGATAGCTGACAATAGCATCGGCTTAACTAATTTTTTTCCCTCTTGGCCCCCAATTGAGTAGGTTTTTTCGCATTCGATTTCTTCTTTTTTGGTTTTGGTATGTGTTTTTTCGCTAAAATTGGCGAAGTTATGACCGTAATTTTATCCTCTTCTTTGGGAGAGCCAATCAGCTCCGTTGATTTTTCGATAATACTTTCGGGGCGACTGATTATCACTGTCTTATTATCACCAACTACCATTACTTTTACTTTAGCGGTACCAGACTTAAACATTTCCAGGTGCTTGGCGGCATCGTTTGAGACATCTAAAATCCGGCCTCGAATAAAAGGGCCTCTATCATTAACCCTTACAACACACCATTTATTGTTGGCCAAGTTTGTTACTTCAAGCATTGTACCAAAAGGCAATGACGGATGGGCACAAGTGAGCCCTATTTTTTTTAAAATTTCTCCACTGGCAGTTTTTCTGCCATAAAATTTATTGTCGTAGTATGAAGCTATACCAAATGTTTCAGAACCTAAAACTGGGTTTTGACTATATAAAAATAGAGGTTTTACTACGAAAAATAGGAAAAAAAAGACTATTTTCTTCAATATCATTGTTTACTGAAATTGGTTGAGAGCTGCATAGTTACGAATTTTTTTGCAATTACAAAAACAAAAAAAGATTTTGCTTTACCACAAAAAACATTCATAAATATTGGTTTTGTTTTATTTGAAATGTAAATAATATTATTTTTAACTAAAAAACGGCATAAATATTTTTCATAAAAGTAATTAAATCATATATTTGAAATTCATTCTAAACTCTAAAACCTAAAAGGATTGTGGAAAGAGAAGACAGAGACAAAATTTACTCGAAGCGTGTGAGAGCGGGCAAACGTACTTATTTTTTCGATGTAAGAACCACCCGTTCGAGTGATTATTACCTAACTATTACTGAAAGCCGTCGTTTTCAAAAAGATGGTGGATTTGTGTTTGAAAAGAGCAAAATGTTTGTTTACAAAGAGGATTTTAATAAATTTCTCGAAGCTCTTCAAGAAACCGTTGACCACATCAAAGCCGAGTTAATGCCCGACTATGATTTCGACCAGTTTAAGCATGATGAAATCGTGGCTAATTCCGAAGTCGTTAATGTTGGAAATGACGATTACGCAAGTAGTGGCTCAGACCTAAAGTGGGAATAGTATCTCTGTAATAGTTTTTTTGTGATTGAGTAGCACTCAACTCCTTCACTCAAATATCTTTTTAAATGCCATTCAGTTGAGGTGTTTAAAAAGATATTTTTTTATTTGAAAAAGAGCAAGTAATCTCCATCTTCTTAACGTACTTTACTTAATTTTCAAGCTTTTCAACAATCAACCACCAAAACAATCTACTTAATTATGATTTGATAATTGAAAATTAAGGGTTTTATCGTAATTTTGCACCCTAATTCTAATAAATTAACTAAACCAAAGGCCTGTCTAATTTAATTAGCCAAACCGAAATAAAAATATGGCTTTACAAGTCGGTATCGTGGGTTTGCCTAATGTAGGTAAATCTACACTTTTTAATGCAGTATCAAATAGTGCTAAAGCTCAAGCAAGCAACTATCGTTTTTGTACAATTGACCCAAACATAGGCTTGGTTGACGTACCAGACGAGCGTTTGAGCAAATTAGCTGAACTCGTGAAACCTAATAAAATTGTGCCAACACAAATCGAGATTGTTGATATTGCAGGTTTAGTGCGTGGAGCAAGCAAAGGTGAAGGTTTAGGAAATAAATTTTTAGGAAATATCCGTGAAGTTGATGCCATTATTCACGTAGTTAGATGCTTTGAAGACGAAAATGTTTTGCGTGAGGAAGGCGATATTAATCCCGTAAGCGATAAGGAAATCATTGATACAGAACTACAGTTGAAAGACTTGGATAGCGTAGAAAAGAAAATCCAAAAAACTGAAAAACAAGCAAAAGTAGGTGGAGACGTTAAGGCCAAAATAGAATTTGATATTTTGAAGCGTTGCCAAGAATGGTTGTTGCAAGGGAAAAGCATCAGATCTTTAGGTTTGACAAAAGAAGAAATGCCAGCCATCGCTGATATGTTTTTATTGTCAATCAAACCCGTGCTCTACGTTGCCAATGTTGATGAGTCTTCGATGCACACAGGTAATAAATATTCGGAAGCATTGCAGAAAGTTGCCGATGCTGAAAATGCCCAATTGATTGTTTTGAATAATTCGGTTGAAGCCCAAATCACCGAACTTGACGACCTTGAAGATAAACTCATGTTTTTGGAAGAATATGGTCTAACAGAACCAGGCTTAAATCGTTTGATTCGTTCGGCTTATAAATTACTTGATTTACGAACATATTTCACAGCAGGCGTACAAGAAGTACGTGCTTGGACAATTCAGCAAGGTTGGAAAGCTCCACAAGCTGCCAGTGTAATTCATACAGACTTTGAAAAAGGATTTATCAAGGCCGAGGTAACTGCCTATGCCGATTATGTAAAATATGGCTCGGAAGCAGCTTGTCGTGAAGCAGGTCGTCTGCGTATAGAAGGAAAAGAATATGTAGTTGCTGATGGCGACATCATGCACTTTAGATTTAATGTATAAGTGGCCTTAAATTAAATTTAAGGGCTAAGTGAACAAAGGGTTGATTTTACCTGAAAACCGATTTAAATCGGTTTTATAATAATTTACTGTTCCGTTGTTCTCTTAGCCCTCGAATTCATTCGGGCTAATAATTGCAAACCTATCTTTTATCAGCAATCTTTAACATCGCAGGTGTAGGAATTAAGTAATTGGATGTTTTCCAGAATGATTCTTCAAATTTTCCACCTCTCACAAAACTCTCGGTTGTTAGTAATTCTTCTCCCAACTGAATCGCCGACCAATTCCCCATTTTTAGACTTTCATTTGCCATAAATTGTATGGTCATTTTTGCTTCGATTGAAACTTTTTTTTCGAGCTTATCATCAAATTTTGCCTCAAAAACCAGTTTAGTATCTTGCAGTCGCCAAAGTCCGCCCATTGGTAAATATTGATTATAAGCTCTTACGCCTCGGACTTCAATTTTAGTGTTTTCAATAATATTTCCTTTAAAAACATGCTTAACGCCTTCCGGAGTCATTTCGTACTCAATCCTGACGATACTCTGCGAGTTTTGGATCAGATAAATTTTTCCATTTCGTCCCGCTTTTACTCTTTTACTAACTGGTTTAAAACTAATCGAATAAACCAAGCTATCGCCAAAGTAAGTCATTAGCGAATCAATCTTAAAATCATAATCGTTAATATTACCTTTATCCAAGTAATCTGGTATGCTGGTTTCAAGCGATCGAGTTACGATTGCCGCTCCATTACCAAAACTCCATCGGTTAAGTTTGGCGGTTTGCTCAGTCCACTCATATTTTCGAGATTTGAGCAGCTTCATTTTTTCAGGTTTAATATCAATATTGTTTTGCGTATGTGTGCGTTCGATTCTTATGATACCTTATTTAACTTTCACAAAACCCAGCTTATCGATCTCAACAGTTTCTAAATAATAGCCCGACTGATAATTGGCATAAGTTGGGAATGATTTCTTAACGTTGGCAAACGCTTCTTTAATGATAGTTTTAGGGTCGCCGCCTTGAACTGAAGCAAATTGGTCGGCAGCTTCAAGTTCTATCACGCTAGTAGAATCAAAATCTGAAGCCTTTTTCGAAAAACTTTTATAACCTATCACCGAAACTATAACGGTTGAATTAAGGTTAATTTTTGGAAAGAAAAATTTAAACTCGCCAAGGGTATTTGTCTCGCTAGAAAAACCTTTCGAAGGAATGTTCAAGTATGCATGTGCGATTCCCTTTCGACTATTTTTATCTACTACTTTTCCCGAAATTAAAGTGTATCCTTGACAAAAAACTATGGTCGGAAATAAGAATAAGATTAAAAAGGAGTTAAATTTCATGTATTTTGCTTCGGATCTTTAATTATGAACGTTTAATCATAAAAATATGCTCAAAAGTATTGCATCTTTTTTTATAGTTTACTTATATTTGACAAAATTATTGGTCGTTCCAAAAATTAATATTTAAGTATTTCACCAAAAAACAAAACAATTAACAAAATGAAAAACTTGTTTTCACTATTATTTATGTGCTTTTTGAGTTTAGCGGTATTGACTACAACTGCTCAAGACGACAAAAAAGGTACGAAGAGCGGTTCGAAAGGAAAAGTAAAAACCGAGAAAGCTGATAAGAAAGAGAAAGCTGATAAGAAAGAGAAAGCTTCTGATAAGAAAGAGAAAGCTTCTAATAAGAAAGAGAAAGCTGATAAGAAAGAGAAAGCTTCTGATAAGAAAGAGAAAGCGGATAAGAAAGAGAAAGCTTCTGATAAGAAAGAGAAAGCGGATAAGAAAGAGAAAGCTTCTGATAAGAAAGAGAAAGCCTCTGATAAGAAAGAGAAAGCTTCTGATAAGAAAGAGAAAGCTTCTGATATGAAAGAGAAAGCTGCTGAAAAGAAAGAGAAAGCTGCTGACAAGAAAGAGAAAGCTGCTGACAAGAAAGAGAAAGCTGCTGAAAAAGTAGATAAGAAAGAGAAAAAAGCAGCCGATAAAGATAATACAATAAAGCCTGCACCTAAACCAAAAAATGATGAGAGCAAAGAAGCCGATGCTTCTACTAAAAAGAAAGTAGCTGGTCCAGACAAGCAAATTGGTAAAGACGAGAAAGGTCGTGCAATCTTCGAAGGCCCACGTGGTGGACAATATTATATCAACTCAAATGGTAATAAAACCTATTTGAGAGCTGAAAATAAATTGTAATCAATAGTTGGCATTCAGCAAAAAGCCCCATTTCTACAAAGAATTGGGGCTTTTTATTATGTCAGAATCAATATTTCTCAAATCAAAATTTCGGTCTAAACTCTTTCATAATTTCTTGATTACAGACCAAATAAGGACCTTCAATCAATTCTATACAATAGGGAATAGCTGGAAAAACTGCATCAAGACATTGACGAATTGCTTTAGGTTTGCCAGGAAGGTTTAGAATCAAAGAGTGATTTCTGATACCTGCCGTTTGGCGAGAAAGAATTGCGGTTGGTACATATTTCAAACTTTCCTGACGCATCAATTCGCCGAAACCAGGCATCATTTTCTGACATACCGCTTCGGTTGCTTCGGGCGTAACATCACGAAAAGCTGGACCGGTTCCACCAGTCGTCACAATTAAGCAACAATCATGCACATCGGCCATTTCGATGAGTGTTTTCGAGATTAAATCTTGTTCGTCTGGAATTACTCGATAAACCATTTCAAACTCCGAAATCAGGTATTCTTTTAATGTTTCTACAACTGCTTTCCCCGGAATATCTTCATAAATCCCTGCACTTGCACGATCAGAAACATTAATTACACCTATTTTAATAGCTTTCGGCTTTTGGCTCTCGGCTATTGGCTCTTTTATTTGAGTTTTCATGTAAATCTTTTCTATTTGACATTTAGAATCAGCTTCATTTTACAAAAAGCCGATAGCTGATTGCCGAAAGCCGATTACATGAAATTTATTAAACGCCTTCTGCTACAACTTCTTTTACTTCAGGAACCATCGTTTTCAACAAACGTTCTATACCATCTTTAAGCGTAACCGTCGATGACGGACAACCGCTGCATGATCCTTGTAAGTAAACTTTTACTTGTCCAGTAATTTCATCAAAAGAAGCAAAATTGATTGCTCCTCCATCAGATTCTACGGCTGGACGCACATATTGGTCGAGTGTTGATTTGATTTTTGCAATAATTGCTGAATCATTTGCATCAACGATTAGCGTATTTTTATCAATGGTTTTTTGAGCAAATATGGGATTGTTTTGTTCAAAAAATATTTTCATAAATTTTTTAATATCATAAACTATGTCTTCCCATTCGGTTTCGTCATCTTTTGTGATTGTAATAAAATTAGAAGCAATAAAAATGCGTCGTACGAAAGGAAACTGAAATAAATCACCAGCCAAAGGAGAGGCCTTAGACTCTTCGGTTGTCGAAGCCAAAGAAGGGTAATCGAATGTAAGTCCTTCAGGTGCTAGCTCAAAGTTCAATACAAATTTCATTGAATTTGGATTTGGACTAAGCTCTGTATAAATCATTGTTTGGCGTTGCAACATTTTCTTAATGATGAATGATGAATAATGAATAATGAATGTATGTGTAATAGATTCATTATCAGTAAGTTATTAAGTCATGTTTTCGATAGACTTTATTATTCAACAAATATACAGCTAAATTAGTTTGATTAAGGCATAAAAAAAACCTGTCATTCATGACAGGTTTTTTTTATTTTTAAGAAATTTTACATGAAAAAGTGATTGGCACAAAACCATTCTACATTCTTAATTAATTTCTTACGCTTCAGCACCAACGCTTACGAATGATTTTCCGTCGCGTCCTTTTTTGAACGATACAATACCATTAGTCAATGCAAACAATGTATGGTCACGACCGATACCTACATTTACACCTGCATTGTGTTTTGTACCACGTTGACGTACGATGATGTTACCAGCAATAGCCGCCTGACCACCAAACAATTTTACGCCTAAACGTTTGCTTTCTGATTCACGTCCGTTTCTCGACGAACCAACACCTTTTTTGTGTGCCATGATTTTTTGAAATATTGACCTATTTTGCTAATAAAACTTATAGGTGGGATTGATAAATGATAGAATAAATTTTGTCACTCGGATTTATCAGATAATGATTTATTGACCAAATGATTTTTTAAAGAATGTTAATTAAGCGATTTCGTCGATTTGAATTTTAGTCAAATACTGACGATGACCGTTTTTCTTAACGTATCCTTTACGACGCTTTTTCTTGAAAACGATTACTTTTTCACCTTTCAAGTGTTCTAAAATGGTTGCTTTTACTGAAGCACCACTAACGGTCGGTGTACCTACTGATACTGTTCCGCCGTTGTCAACAAGGAGAACCTTGTCGAATACAAGTCCAGCGTTCACATCACCTTCTAATCTATTAGTATAGAGTGTGCGACCCTTTTCAACTTTAAATTGCTGCCCTGCGATTTCTACGATTGCGTACATGATTTTAAATTATAATTAACAATATATCAAATTAAAATTCCCAAACGATGTTAACTAAAAAAAATAGTTACATTTTACTGGCATAAAAAACTGAAAATCAATATTTTGTTTCACTATTTATTACCGACTAATAAATGTTCACTATTTTTAGATACTATTTGGGGCTGCAAAGTTAATGATATAATTTTATTTTTCAAACTATTGTTTTATTTGATTTTATTTATCAAATTGTATGACAATTATTGTTACCAACTATTTTAACTTCTTAATTCTATGAAAATCCGTCAAATTCTACAAGGAAAGAAAATTAATGCCCTTTTTTCGGTTACTTCTGATACGACTGTATTTAATGCTTTAGTGGAAATGGCTAACAAAAATATTGGAGCAGTGCTCGTTATCGATGAGGGAAAACTTTCTGGGATTTTCTCTGAGCGAGATTATGCCCGTAAAATTGTGCTGAAAGGTCTTCAATCTGATGAAACATTGGTAAAAGATGTAATGACCTTCAAAGTAATTACTGTTGAAATTGAGGACAATTTGGAAGTGGCTATGCAAATAATGTCAGATAAGCATATTCGTCACTTGCCAGTAATGGATGGCGATACATTGGCCGGAATTATTTCAATCAACGATGTTGTGTCTTCCATTATTCAAGAACAAAAATCGCAAATCGAATCTCTTCAAGGATATATTTCAGGTAATTATGCCTAATTGTTTTTGGGAAACTGGCTATTGGAAAATTGGTTATTGGAAAGTTAGTATTTCTTACAAGCGAAAATCAGTTCTCCAGTAAGCATTAATTAATTCTCTAAATAACAACATCTGCCCAAAGTTTTCCTGTTTTTATACGGTAAATGCCCATTTCTGATATACCAAATTGCTTGGCCAAAAGCGATTGTTTGGTTTTTCCTTCTAGAATTTTTTTCTTGATTAATCTTACTCTTTCGGGGGTGAGTTTACGTCCTTTTTTTGGTGGTTTGTAGTTTGGTGAAAGTTTCTGATGATCCCAAGCTTCTTTTTTAGTTGCCCAACGCAGGTTATTTACTTCATTATTAAACTTATCGTGATCGATGTGAATAACTTGGACTTGGTCTTCACCAGCAAGACCGATAAATGCCTCAGCAACTAAATTGTGAATATTTAGCGACATATTGGTTATGACGCTTTTAGGCTTCCCATAACGGGTAAGCTCTTCTCCTTTTTCATAAACTTTAAGTGCTATTTTGGCACCGCTTACACTTGCACCTTTACTGATTTTCAAGAGATAACCATCAACATGCAAGCCTTTGTCGAACGATGCGACTCTCCCCAAATTTGAAATCATGTAGTGACGCTTCGCACCTTTAGGAAAAAACTCTTTCCATATTTCATTAGGATATGAACTGAATCTTATAGTTGCACGAATTGGGGGAGTAATTTTCTTTTTAGTTTCCATTTTTTGTTCAATTTTTGTATTCACAAGTTAATGAATAGAAAATACCCTGACAGTAATTATCGAAACTGGTAATTACTGTTTTTAGTCACTGCACTTAATTATATATTTCTAGTGAAATTAGGAGCCGTGGATCAAAAATAAAAATTATTAATTTATCAGCCTTCAAATACTTTTTTGAAAGTCGATAGTAAACCCGACCATGAATTGTCTTCTTTTGGTTCTGATATAACTTTTACTTTCGGAAATTCTTCTACAACTTCTTTTGCCAATAATTCATTTGCTAATTCAACTAGATCTATTCCACCAAACGTTCCTGACGACATCATCAAAAGATTTGACTGAAACCAGTTTTGGCTTATTAAAAACGTTCTTAGTTCTTTGGCATCAGTGAAAATTATCAGATTTTCGTCGCCAAAAGATTTTTTAATTTCATCGGGCGTAATCATCGGCATACGTTTCATTTCAAGTGTATGTGGCGAATAGAAAACAATTGCAGTGTCTGCATTGTCCATTTTATGCTCATACTGTGGCAAGAAATCTTTGTTTAAACTACTAAAGGTATGCAATTCGTAGCAAGCAACTAATCTTCTACTTGGATATAATGATTTTGTGGCGTTGGTTGTTGCTTCTAGTTTTGATGGAGCATGAGCAAAATCTTTGTAAATTAGGGTATTACTATTTTCTCCGAGCTTTTCGAGACGCTTCGATGCTCCAGAAAAATGTTGGATTGATTCATAAAACTCTTCGTCAGTGATGCCCAAACGGTCAAGGATTATTTTCGCACCGTTGAGGTTTTTCATGTTATGCTCTCCAAAAATTTCTAAAGGCACATCGCCATTTTTGGTTTCGAGAATACTTTTGCCATTTTCGATCCTGTAAGGGTGTGCTTTATACGGATATTTCGATATGTCAGCACGGTCTTTTTCGCCAATAACCTTTAAAATATCATCGGTTTCATCATAAATGATACTTCCTGCTTTTGGTAAACCATCAGCCAATTCTTCAAAAGTACGTACATAACTATCGAAAGTCGGGAAGATGTTGAAGTGGTCCCAAGCGATACCGCTAAACAAGCATATATGCGGATGATAAAACAAAAACTTTGATTTGAGGTGAATCTTCGATTCTGGGTATTCGTCGCCTTCAATGATAATTACAGGTGAATCATCGTTTAATTCAACCATAATATCAAAGCCTTCTATTTGAGCTCCAACCAAATAGTCGAACTTACGATTAAAATATTTTAAAACGTGCAAAATAATACTTGTGATGCTGGTTTTACCGTGGCTTCCTGCAATCACAACACGCTGTTTATTGAGGCTTTGCTCGTAGATATATTCAGGAAATGAATAAATTTTTAGGCCAAGTTCTTGAGCTTTAGCGAGTTCGGGGTTATCGGCAAAGGCGTGCATTCCGAGAATAACAGCATCTAAATCTGCCGTGATTTTTTCGGGAAACCAGCCAAATTCGGTAGGTAAAATACCCGTTGCCGCCAATCGACTTTTCGATGGCTCGTTGATTTCATCATCAGAACCCGTGACTTGATACCCTTTCTTATTTAAAGCAAGGGCTAGATTGTGCATTACAGCACCCCCAACAGCTATAAAATGTATTTTTTTGGACATTAGGATACAATTAAGAATAAAAAGACCCAAGAATTAACAAAAAATAGAAAAAATTGAACTAAACTTCAATCTTTTTTAACTCTACATTCTTAATTCTCAATTTCAAACAAATTTCATTGCAAAGTTCTTAATTTAATATGACATTTGCACATAATTTTCAAATTTCCATTATTATCCGTCTTAAGCGACAAACGCTATTAGTCGATTTGTTGAAAAATTCAATCAATCGTACTTCTTTTATTTATGAAACGTTACATAGACCTTATAGAACAAACATTTGAGTTTCCGACTCGTGAGTTTGGTGTTGATGAAAATCATACATTACTTTTCAATAACGTTCGCTTGACCGATATAATCAGGGAGTACGGTACGCCCTTGAAAATTACTTATTTGCCAAAAATAGCAGAGCATATTGATAATGCAAAATTGCTTTTCAGAAATGCTATGAAAAAGTATAACTACAAAGGCAATTATACGTACTGTTACTGTACGAAATCATCGCATTTTAAGTTTGTAATCGAAACTGCCCTAAAAAGCAATGTTCACCTCGAAACTTCTTCCGCGTTTGATATTAATATTATCAGAGCTTTGCATGATGAAGGGAAGATAAACAAGAATACCTACATCCTCTCGAATGGGTATAAACGTCCAAGGTATTTAGAAGACATTTCGGCTTTGCACAATGATGGTTTTATAAACTGCATTCCGATTTTGGATAATCTGAAAGAAATTGATTATTATCTTGAAAATTCAACTGCCGAAACTGTAAGTGTAGGTATCAGAATTGCGACTGATGAGGAGCCAAATTTTGCTTTTTATACATCTCGTTTGGGTGTTCGGTACAATGATATTAATAGTTTGTATTTGGAGAAAATTAAGCCAAATCCACGCTATAAGCTCAAAATGTTGCACTTTTTTATTAATGCAGGAATCAAAGACAATGCATATTATTGGTCGGAATTGACTCGTTTTATGTTTAAATATTGCGAGATGAAAAAGATTTGTCCAGAGCTTGATTCGATTGATATTGGTGGTGGTTTGCCGATTCAGACTTCTTTGGTTTTCAACTATGATTATCAAGCGATGATTGACGAAATTATCGAAAATATCCAATGGATTTGTAATAAAAATAACGTCCCAGTACCACATATTTTTACTGAATTTGGAAGCTATACAGTGGGCGAAAGTGGTGCGGTGATTTATAAAGTTATCGACAAAAAACAACAAAACGACCGTGAGTTGTGGTACATGATTGATGGCTCTTTTATTACGCAGTTGCCCGATTCGTGGGGAATTGGTCAGAAGTATATCATGATGCCAGTCAATAACTGGGATAGTCCGTATGAAAAAGTAAACCTCGGTGGTCTGACTTGTGACTCGGCTGATTTTTATAATACCGAGGCACACTCAGAGGATTTGTATTTGCCAATTTTTGATATTGAAAATGAAGATCAGTACATTGGTTTCTTCCATACGGGAGCTTACCAAGAATCATTGGGAGGTTTCGGTGGCATTCAACATTGCTTGATTCCTGCTCCGCAGCACGTATTGGTCAATTTGGATGATGATGGAAATATTACAACAGAATTGTTCTCGGCAGAACAAGACAGCGATTCGATGTTGAAAATTTTGGGTTTTAAGACAAACAGTAACGTAGAAACGCCTAAAACTACAACGTTTAAAAAATTGAAAAAAGCGACTGAAGAAATTGCAGAGGAAGTCTAGATATAAAATATTTGTTGAAGAATATCGTTCTTTAAAAAATGTTTTGTTTGAGACAATAATAATATCACAAACCATTAAATATTGAGAGAATAAAAAATTCAAATTCTGATGAAAATTAAATTATTGATTTTGAGCCTTTTAGTAGTAGTAGCAATGGCTTCGTGTAGGCGTCAGCAATGTCCTGCTTATGGCAAAATTGCCCCAAAAGCGACTGTAGATAAGAGAAGTTGTTAAATCTTATGATTTGGTCAATTTATATGATTAAAAGTAGCTAACACTAATTTAATCTAAAATTGCAATACAATAATATTTGTCTTGGTAAAATATTGTATTGATTTTTTGTTTTTGTAAAGTCGTTTATTGAATATAGACTGAATAAATCATTATTGGTTAAATTCTTGCCAACCAGTTTTAATTCTAATTTACTTCTTTTGATAGGGTAAATTATTTCCACATCTACGAAACAATTTTTAATAGTTGATATGCCAGCATCAAAAATATTTCTCTCAAATTTAATATTTGCTCTTGTTTTTTTTGTTGCTGCATTTATATAAAGGTAGTTTGTTGATGAAAAATTGTAATTACTTAATACCTTATTCACATTAATTTTGGTTATATTAAATGAAGAACCAATTTCAATATTTATCAATTTTTTGTGTGAATATTTAAGGTTTATGTCAGGTATATATGAATTTGAAACATTATGTCTTGAATTTTTATTGATTGAGTTTTCATAATAATTTCTTGAAACATTCGATTTTATATTAATTGTGGAGGATATAAAAGGTATAAAGAAACTATAATTAAGATTAATCTGCATGTTATTAGAGCCATTTACCACCGTATTGGCTAATAATGAATATGTATTATTAATTTCGTATGTTTTTCCGAAACTTTTGTCATTGAAAATGCCAATTATGTTGGCATAAAATATCTTTTGATTAAAAAAATCAGAGTATATGTAATTAATTAAAATCAACTTGTTTTTAAATTCTTGAATACTCCCACCTTTCATAAAACTTCTATAGTTTATAATGTAGTAATTTGGGTATATTTCACTAATCTCTGGTAAATTTTGATTACTTGAATAAAAAAATGATATTTTGTTTAGTGAGTTGATTTTGTGATTTAAGCTGAATTTAGATGTGACATACTTTAGACCTTTATTTCGATTTATGAAGTTAAAACTTCTGTAGTTAATTCCCAATTCTCCTGTAATATTTACTTTTGAATTCAAATAGGTATAACTATTTTGAAGAAAATATCTATTCGAAGATAAATACCCATTGTTATTGTTTTTCAATAAAACATTCTCAATATATAAAGTGTCCAAACTAATATTTAATTTATCGGTATTTAAATTTATCCCTCCATTTATGTCAAACTTTAGATTATTTCGATTGTTAATACCTAAAAGATGAGCGTCAATTTCTGTTTTTGTTGAGAGGTGCTTTGAAATTTGTTGATTGCTATTGATTGACTTTAACTGATAATTTTGAAAAATATAAGCATTAAAAAAGCTGGTATTAAATGTAAATGCTATTTTGTCCCCTAACTTCCTTGTTAAGTTTAGAACGTTGTATAGTTTTTTTGACCTGCTCGCAGCTATTTCATTAAAATCGCCATTGGAAGTTATATACGTTTGTTGAATATTGTTATACTCATATTTATAATTTAAGGTATATATTAATGAAGTTTTTGTATTTACCTTATAATCTAAATGGATTTGACCCTCTAGTGAAGTAGGTTTTTTTTTAGTAGATTGTAGTTCATTTATTTCAAGTGAAAGCCCAGAAAGTTGAAATATTGTATTTGTTTGATTATTTGTTGTTATAAAATCATTGTATTGAAGAAAGCTGGTTTTTAAATTAATTTTTTTATTAAAAGAATAGGAATTGTTAAAAGAATTAAAAGTTGAATTATTAAAGTTGTATCTATTTAACTTCAAGTTTGGTACCACAAAATCAAAATTTATTGGGGGTGTAATAGTTTCGAAAGACTCAGATCTAGTATTTTCTAAAGAATATTGAGCATTATTTTTGCCTATATTATTATTATTTCCAGCTACAAAAAATTTATTTTTTTTGCTGATGTTTAGCAAATTGTAGCCAACATCTCTAATTTTTGAAAAACCAAGACCAAGAGTAATATTTATATTTGGCTTACTTTTCAGAGAGTCAAGAATCGTTAAATTCATAATACTTTCTGTAGAGTTGTTTATATTTTTGATTAAACTATTTTCTGAGTAATTATCAATTATTTGCACTTTATCTAAAGTATTTGCTCCTAAATTTTTAGTTAGAATTCTATGATTGTTTTTAAACATATCATCACCTTCTATCAATACTTTACTAATTTTTTTGCCATAATAGGAAATACTTCCATCCTCAGATATTTGAATCCCAGGTAGTTTTTTTAACGCATCTTCTACTACATCTTCTGAACCGTTTGTGAATTTTTTTACAATAAAGCTTGTAGTATCATTTTTTTCAATCACCGAATTACTTTTGGCGATAACTTTAACTTCCTTTAAATATATGGTTTCATCTAAAAGTTGTAGATGTAGCGTATCGTTTATAATTATTAAGGAATCTACGTTTAAAAAAAGATTTTTAAATCCTAATGCACTAATTTTTAGTGAGTATTTTGAATAGGTATTAGGTATAACGAGATTGAATAAACCAGTATTAGTGCTAAAACTGTATGAAACTATATGGTTTTTAATACTATCAGTCAATAAGATAGATGCATTTGGTATTGGATTATTTAATAAATCTATTGTGTATCCAATAATTTTAGATTGACTAAAACTTTTGTGTGTTATTAACAAAAATATGAAATAAAATATAAATTTATTTTTCATTAGCTAATAATGACTTTTCGAGTAATTCTATTTGGGTGTTTACAGAGATAGTGGCTCCTTCTTTCTGAATGGAATTAGATAAAAACTTATTAAAATTTTCATACTTACTATTCCATATTTTTTTATAGTCAGTCCATTTTACTAATTTTAACTTTTTATAGTCAGTTTTATCTAATGTTGGAGCATTCACTTCTTTTATTGCTATCATTAGGAAGTGGACTTTTTTGTCAATATCTTTTACCTCAACAATTAGACCAGGTAACCCGCTAAGTTTCCAAGGGCCAGCATTTACAGGTATGTCTGGTGTAAACCACGCTATGTATTTTCGTCCTTTAAAGTTGCAAACTGCTTTTTTGCATGTATATCCTTGTATAATTTTTGTTTCATCTATCAACTCCCACACAATATTTAATGTATCATTAACCCAAATCGGTTTTTTATCAAAAAAATATTCTTTTGAATAAATCACAGGCTCGTCAATAAATCGTAAAATGTATTTTTCTATTTCGATGGTTACGGAAAATGATAATTTATCAATATCATCTTCAGTGATATTCCCTTTTTTTTGAGGATTAACTACATTAGAATATAGACAATATTGATTGTTTGTGATTATATTAAATGTATCTTTAGTTTGTGAAAATGTAAAGTCTTCTATGTAGCTTATTTGCAAGGATTTGAGTTGTGCCTCTACACTTGAAAACTTTTGAATTAATATTACAAAAAATAGCGATTTGAAAAAGATTTTTTTGTTCATTATTTTTTGATTATTGATAGGTGAAAATTGATTTAATTATTTGTGGGGATAATTGCCAAGTAAATAAAAATGCTTTTTGAATTTTGTAATGAATGGAGTCCTTTTTTTTATTTCACTTTTCTATTACAATTGGCGAAGCATTTTTACCACAGCTTTATACACTGACGTTGCAATTGATTGTGCTTCTGAGCAAGCTGCAGTTACAGATACTTCAACGGTTACTTTTCCGACACCTTTGATATCTACTTCGCCAGATACTGTAACTGTAATCTCGCAAATATCAGCGTTAGTCTCTATTTTACTATTAATCAATTTTTGTAAACCATCTATACCAAGGTCTATTACTTGTTGAGTGGTTAACTTTATAGTGATGTTAGTCTTTGATATGGCGTTATCAAACGTACCATTTTGGTGTAGTGTTCCCATTGTTCCGAAAGAATTAATGGAAAAAGTTAATATAAATAAACTTAGGAATAAAATGATTTTTTTCTTTGGATTTTGAATTTAAAGTTTTGGAACTAAATAATTGTTTTTGCGGAACTCCATTCAATTACGATGTAAAGTTCTTTTAATAATTAAACATAATAAATTATTTTTTCGATAAAAATTATAGTTATTTCGATAGATATTATTAGTATTGTACTTTATATAGAATCCCAAACTCCAACACAAAAATGACCTACGGCACAAAACTTCGAAAAATTAGAGAAAAAAATAAACTTTCTTAGCAAGAAATTGCAGATCAATTACAAATTTCTCAAAGTACATATAGTCAATGGGAAAGTGATTTAACTACTTTTAAAGTTGAGTATCTTCCAAAACTTGCAGAAATATTTAAAATAGATGTTACCGAATTAATACCAGAAGGAACTGTTGTTAAAGTAATGAACAATCAAGAACAGAAAAATAATGAATATTCTGTTGTGGGTTTTGAAATAAATATGGATGCTCGTGATTTATATCAGAAACTCTTGTTGAGTAAAGATGAAATTATTCATAGTAAGAATGAGATAATTGAAATTAGAAAACAGGAAATTGAGTCGTTAAAGGCAATTATTCAAGAATTAAAACGAGTCTAATTTTATACAATCTTCGTAATAAATCGAGATGCTTCGAGTAAACTGCTGAATTGCCAGTCGGCTAAATTGGTTGTTTCTTTTCCTCCAGTAATGTGAATCGTTTTCACACCTGCTTTTTTACCTGCTTTTACGTCGCGTTCGGCATCACCAATCATAAACGATTGCGTCGATTCAATCTCGTATTTTGCCATTGCCTTTTCTAGCATCAGCGAATCCGGCTTACGTAAGAGCGAATTTGAGGTATAATTTGGGTGATGTTTTGAAAAATACAAGTCGTCAATAATGCCACCACATTCCGATTGCAAAATCTCATGGAAATCTTTTACAAGACTCTCAGTATAAAGTCCTTTAGAAATCCCAGCTTGATTGGTCACAACAATGAGCATATAGCCTGCTTTTTTTAGCAAAGATAGTCCCTCGGCCACGCCTTCTCTAATCACAAAATCTTCTTTTCGACTGACGTAGTCATGTTGTTCTTCGTTTAGTACTCCGTCTCTGTCAAGGAAAATACACTTTTTCATGTAGCAATATTTTTAGTACAAAGAAAAGAAAAAATATAATTAAAATTAGACTATTATCTAAAAAAATATTCTTCTTGGTACGATTAAGTGATAAATATTTTATAAAAGCCGATATTTGAAACAAAAACTTCAAAAATTATGCTAAAAATTCTTCTTACGTTTTCGCTGGCCTTTATTTCAACGTCATTATTAGCACAATTATTTAACGAGGACTTTAAATATAGTACTGGAGCCTCGCTGACAGCAAATGGCTGGACTGCTCACAGTGGGGCAGGTACAAATGTCATAAAAGTGGTAGATGGCTTGACTTATTCGGGGTTAACAACCACTAGCGGAGCAGCCAGTTTGATAACTTCGGGAGAAGATATCAATCGAAATTTTCCTGCAGTAAAAGATGGTAATGTTTATGTAGCATTCTTGGCAAACTTTTCGGCCGTACAAGATGCTGGTGATTATTTTTTGCACCTTGGGCCTACAACGCTGAGTACAATTTTTAGAGGAAAAGTCTTTGCAAAAAAAAGCGGTATAGGTTTTCAAGTAGGAGTTACGAAGGCGGGTAATACACCTAATTATGCGGCTACAGTTTATGAATTGAATAAAACGTATCTTTTTGTACTGAAATATACACTCAAAAGCGGGAGCACTACTGATGATGAGGTGGTTTTATATGTAAATCCAACTATTGCTGAAAAAGAACCAACAACAGCAATTTCGGTAACACCAGATATGGAGAGTGATACAAACAATGATATTGGTTCAATTGCCTTGCGTCAAGGAACAGCCGCAAATGCTCCAACTGTGAAAATTGACGGCATTGTGGTGGCAACTAAATGGGAAGAATTATTTGTTAAAAATGATAGTCCAAGTATTACGCTTATCAAGGCCCCGAAGCAAATTACAAGTACGACTGTGGTAGATTCGTTGGTGTTTTCGGGCAGTAACTTGATTGGAAATCTTTTTGAGATTGTAGGCAATGGCTTGCAGTTTTCAACAAAGAAGGATTTCTCGACATCGACAATTGGCTTGATCGCCTATTCACTTGATAAGAGTGGATTGGTCGATAATGGAAAAGTTTTTATGCGTATTGCCAAAGCCCAGGCAAGTAGTATTACTACAAATTTAATATTTAGATTAGACCAAAAGGAACTTCAAAGTAATCCTGCTGTGGCGATAGAATTAATTGTGAACCCACCAGCTAACGAGATTCAGACGATCGGTAAAGTAAAAACTTTGGCCGAGCAAACATCAGTAAAAATTGCTGGACGAGTAACTTCGGCTGGTGAAATTAATAATTTGGTTTATATCCAAGATGCTACTGGTGGTATTCCAATTGGAGGTGTTTCGGCTACGGTCGCTGTCGGTGATTCGCTGCAAGTTTTCGGAAAATTATCAAATATCAGTAAACAGCTTTATCTGCAAAGTTCGGAGTTTACAAAAATCGGAATAACTAATAAGGTTATAACACCCAAAACTATTATAGCAAGCCAAATGTCTGCTAATGAAGGCAACTTGATTTCGGTGAAGGATGTAAGTTTTGCGGATAAGAAATTTGTTTTTCTACCCAATACCAATTATGTGATTGCAGAAGGTACTGCAAATGCTACCGTAAGGGTTTGGGAAGGTACTGACATTGATGGTCGTACAAAACCACAAGCGACTGTTACGATTTCGGGCGTGGTTGGGCGTTTTAATGATGGCTATCAGATTTATCCTCGTTCGCAGGTTGACATTCCAGGTACAGGAAAACCGCAAGGAACGGTTTCGAGTATTTTGGCCGATAAGACCTTTCATGTAACTGCATGGAATATTAATTGGTACGGAAATGCAGCTAATGGCCCTTCGGATGAGGCTTTACAGCAAAGGAATGTTTTGCAAGTATTAGATTCGCTTAAATCTGACTTGTATTTCTTGGAGGAAGTATCCAATCCAACGGCATTCAAGAATTTGCTTGCTAAAATGAAAGGCTATGAAGGCGTTTGTTCGTCTGCAATTTCGGCGGGAGGCGAAGCCGATGATGCTCAGAGAGTATGTTTTATTTACAAAACAGATATTGTGAAAAATATTTCAACAAGACCTTTATTGAAAGGAGCTATAAGCTTGCCTAACTATCCATCAGACCCAGCACGTTTTTGGGCGAGTGGTCGTTTGCCATTTTTGATGGTAGCCGATGTTACGGTTGATGGGATAAAACAACGCTTGCATATCGTAGGTATTCATGCACGTGCAAATACTGGTGGAACTACTGGCACGGAAGCCGATCGAGAATTACAGTATCGTCAAAGAAAATATGATGTTGAGGTATTAAAAGATAGTTTAGATTCTCAGTTTCCTAAAGAAAATATCATAATTGCGGGCGATTTTAATGATGATGTTGATGAAACTGTTTCGGTGATTACTTCTACCAAAGAATCAAGCTATAAAAAATATGTTGATGATGCCGAACGTTGGCAGGCATTAACCAAGACTTTGAGCGATGATGGCTATCGTACGTATGTTTCACAAGAAAATGTAATTGACCATATTCTGATTTCTAATGAACTGAAAAATAGTTATTTGAGTAGTTCAGTAGGAGTGGCATTACCTTTCACTTTCTTGAAAAACTATACAACGACTACTTCTGATCACCTGCCTGTTTTTGCACGTTTTCAGTTTATCCCATCGCCAACTGCTATCGAACCAACATTAGGGATAAAGGCAAGGGTTTTCCCGAATCCAACTGTTGATGTGATTGACATTGATTTAGACGAGACCTTATCCAAGCAGTTGTTAGATATAAGCCTTTCTAATGCACAAGGGTTTATGGTTTTTAATGGTGATGGCACTTGGGATAGTGTTAGACAACAGCTTAATAGTGATTTTTCGAAGCGTTCAACTGGCGTTTATTTCTTGAAAATAGCAGATAAACAACGCCGAGTGAGTGTGTTTAAAATAATGAAGCAATAATAGTTAACTGTATGGTGTTTTAAAACATTTGTACTATTTTTAAGTTTAAAACTAAAACCCTTATAATCATTATGAAACAGATAGTAGAATATTTCGCCACAATTCCATCAACGCACCGAAGTGCTATTCTGATTGGTGGTATAGCTTTCTTTTGGATGGCAGAATATGCAGTGCCACTTTTTCAGTTTAAATATAATAAAATCAAGCACGGAGGTATCAATATTTTCTTTACGATTACATCAATTATTATCAATTTCGCCTTGGCATTTATATTATTAAAGTCGGCCGAATGGACGATCACTAATAATTTTGGAATCTTGCAATGGCTACCCGAAATGCCACTTTGGACTTATACGATTGTAGGTTTGCTTTTGCTCGATTTGATTGGAGCATGGTTTGTGCATTGGACAGAGCATAAAATAAAATGGATGTGGAAATTTCATTTAATTCATCATTCAGATACTAACGTTGATACAACTTCCGCTAATCGCCACCACCCAGGAGAAAGCGTATTTCGTTTTATTTTCACCACGGCAGGAATCGTGATTGCAGGAGCTCCAATGTGGATGGTTTTTATGTATCAAGCGATTTCGGTAATGTTATCACAGTTTAATCACGCCAATATCGTGATTCCAAAATGGCTTGATAATGCCATTAGTTGGGTGATTGTTTCGCCAGATATGCACAAAGTACACCACCATTATGTGCTGCCTTATACTGATTCAAATTTCGGAAATATATTTTCGATTTGGGACAGGATTTTTGGTACATACATGACTCTTGACCATGATAAAATCATCTATGGAATTGATACTCACATGAAACCCGAAGAAAATTCTCGTTTAGCTAGTTTGCTAAAAATACCTTTTGAGGCGTATAGAAAGCCAGTTGGAGAATAAATACAATTTTGAATGAGTGAATGATAGAGTGAGCGACCGACTCTCTGTGAATATTTTTATTCTTTCATTCACTCATTTTATCATTCAAAATTAATTTAGGAACTCCCAAGCACTTTGATAAGCACCAATTTCCTGTGTATAATTAATAAATTCTTCATAAAAACCTGAACTTGCCATCGTAGCACTATCACCAATGACTACTAGCTTTTTTCTCGCACGAGTCATCGCCACATTCATGCGGCGAATATCCGATAAAAAGCCTATTGCACCTTCGGCATTGCTTCTTGTTAGACTGATATAAACAATATCTCGTTCTTGACCTTGAAAACTATCAATCGTATTAACTGAAATATGAGCCGAAACTTCTTGTAATTCGGGAGAATGTTCGATTTGCTCTTTTAGAATCGTAATCTGCTGTTTGTACGGCGAAACAATGCCAATACTTGGAAAATTATCAATGCTAAATATTTTCTTCAATTCTTCTACAAAACCGCTCAAATGTTTTACTAAAAAAGCTGCTTCGTCGGGGTTGGTAGAGCTTGTACCTTCAAGTTTTTCATCAAAACTACAACCAGCAGTATCAACAAATGCCAAAGGAGAGTCTTCTGGAAAAAGTAAATGATTTGCTACCGTATGATGAGCTTTTAACCGATTTTGGTAGAAAATCCTTGACGAATGTGCCATAATTTGCTCATTCATGCGATATTGTTCTTCCAGAAGTGTAACCGCTTCCGGGTGGAGTGCCACACATTTTTCGAGTAAAGTTAGTGAAAGTCCTGCCCCCCAACCCCCAGAGGGGGAGTTAGTCTCGTTTAAAATTCCCCCTCTGGGGGTAAGGGGGCTTTTAATTGTTGGTGATAATTGGCAATGGTCGCCTGCTAAAACTACTTTTTGTGCTTTCAGAATTGGAATCCAGCAGGCGGGTTCTAAGGCTTGCCCAGCTTCATCGATTACTACGGTATGAAACTTAACGTTTCGCACCGTATAATGATTTGAGCCTACTAAAGTTGCCGTTATTACCTGAGCTTTTGCCACCAGGTCATCAATGATATACTGCTCAGTATTGCCTACTTCTTTCATTATTTTATGGGCTTCATCAAACAGAGCTTTGCGTTGGTCACGTTCAGATTTTCCAAAATTCTTTTTGTATTTATGAGCCATATTTTTGAATTCATTGGCTTGTTTTTTGAGCGTTTTGGCATTTTTTATCATCGGATGATCGGTCATTTTCACATCCAAAGTTAAGGCCATCAAACGCTCATTTACTCGTGCAGGATTTCCTACACGAAGTATATTTAGGCCTTCTTCGTGGAGTTTTTCGCTCAATAAATCGACGGCAGTATTGCTTGGTGCAACGACTAGGATTTTCTGATTATCCTGCTTTATTAAAGCCTTAATAGCTTGAACCAAAGTGGTGGTTTTTCCAGTTCCAGGTGGTCCATGAATAATGGCTAATTCATTAGCTGATAGTATTTTATCTACTGCTTGGTTTTGTGAATCGTTTAGTTTTGGAAATATAATTTTATGTAGGTTTTCGTTGAAAGTTGGCTGTATTTCGCCCGTTAAAACACGTATTAAATTGCCTTCGGGCTTTTCCATTAATTCGTTGGCGGCTTTTAGTGCTGCCTGCATCTCGTCGTAAGAATTATCATCAAAAAGAACATCAATGCCGAGTTTTCCATCACGAGCAAAATCGGGTAGTTCATCGGTTCGAAGAGTAATTTTTAATTTATTGCCATTTTGGTGTGAAATTGTTCCTTCAACACGGTCAGTCTTAGGGTCATGATTGCCAAAGAAAACAGCAGGCATACCAGTACGCAGTTGATGCGAAATGTCTTGGTGAGTAGTGCGTTCGACTTCAACCGCGATATAATCTCCTCGACTCATTTCTGAGCCTCTGATGGCAATCGGATACCACGTTAGACCATTTGCACGACGCTCAGCAACTGAAGATTGTTCGGTAAGTTTGCGGTACTGTGCGTGGTCTTCTTCACGCTCAATTTTTAGTAAATCAAGTAGTTTTTTGAAATAATTCATACGCAAAGGTACAGAAATATTGGGCAGAGGTATTGAATACTTTATTACTTAAGACAATTACAATATAAGAAGTAATTTATATAAAGAAGTTTTATGAGTCAAAGGAAAACTTTTTATAACTATTATTCACCCAATCTTGAGATTACCTAATTTTTCTGAACACAAAACTCTCTTAATTTTGTGTACAAATGGAAAAGACATATATTAAAAATACGTCGCAAGTTTGATGAAAGTTTCAAGGAGGAACATGTTTTGTCCTAAAATAGGTTTGCACGAAAACAAGTAAACTCATGGCATGATTATGAATTATGTCATTCCTTTCCCTCAGGATCTTCGGCACGAGACCTTGAGGCGATTTGTATATCACAGTCCAACCTTGGTAAGGTGCCAAATCCACCTTCAGAGGTGACTAAGGGTAACGTTTGTGACTTTACAACTTATAAATATTTTTTGCATTTTTTTATTTATTCTTATTTTTATATAGCAAAGTGGAGTTCAGAAACCACTTTAAAAAACGGAGCGAAACCGAAAAGCTTTACGATTAGGAAAAAAACCATCAAATCTATTTTTTTTATGAAAATCAAACTTATTGTTTCTTTGTTATTTACGCTTGCATTGAAATTTAATTTGATTGCAGCGGAAAGAGTGGAAAATGAAAAGAAAACAGCCGAGTCAGTTTCTGCTGTGGCAAAAGCGGATGTTTTAAAGGCGGAAATGAAGGGTTTGTCAATGTCAGAAAGTGCTAAACTTGTAAATATGGCAGTTAAAGACACAAAAGCTATTTATAGGCAAAATGGAACAGTAAAATTTTGGGACCACAAAAAAGGCCATGGTTTCATCAAAGCAGATGATGATGGAGCAGATATCTTCGTTCACTTCTCCGCAATTCCGGGTACGGGAATACGGTCTTTGAAGGCAGGACAAAGGGTTAGTTTTGTTGTTAAAAAAAACCCAAAGGGTTTACAGGCTGAGGATTTAGTGCTATTATGATGATAATGAGTAAACTTGGATCCTAGCCTACTAGCATGATGGGTGCGAAGTAAATACTTATCCGTTCCCTTAGGATCTTCGGCACGAGACCTTGAGGGCATCATTGGGATAGCAAATAGGAAGAATTGTTTTGATCCATTATCAGGATGTCTGAGTTTGATAGACCAATGCCATCAGTGTCCCAGAAAAAGGAGACACTGATGGAACCTAAACTTATTTTAGGACGAGACAATAACTATTTTTCTAATCCTTGTTTCGTGACGATCGGAACATAACCTACTTCCATACCTTTAGGAGGTGTTACAATTAATGCCTCATCTAAATAGGCTAATTTACCAGTCATTGTAGGAGGAAGATATTCGCGATCTTTTGTCCAATTTCGATGAAGAAGTTCAACGCGTCTTTGCATTTCTTCTCTTTCATTATTGC
>Ga0114967_10000213_pt1 | contig 48767 bp, 38 predicted proteins | sample M_130628_MF_Meta_FD_92639 | JGI IMG/M metagenome (GOLD analysis project Ga0114967, IMG submission 92639) | Freshwater microbial communities from Lake Montjoie, Canada to study carbon cycling - M_130628_MF_MetaG | ecosystem: Environmental > Aquatic > Freshwater > Lake | place: Lake Montjoie... | reverse complement strand
GTCATCGTCTACCTCTTCCTGACGGTGAAGGCGATCGCCCTCTCCCAGCGGCAGAGCAACTTCATCGACAGTGTGACCCACGAACTGAAGAGCCCGCTGGCATCACTCAAGCTCTATCTTCAAACGCTCAATCGCCGCCAGGTGTCCCCCGAGCAACAGGCCGATTTCCATCGCTTCATGCTCAAGGACGTCGAGCGTCTCGACACTCTCATCGATCATCTCCTCGATGCTGCCAAGACGCAAAAGCGGCCACGGTGGGACGAACAGTCGTGCGAGCTCGAGCCGATCCTGCGGGCGTCACGGGACGGCGCGGCGCTGCGCTACGGCGTCGCCCCGGAAAGGATCCGGATCGTGCCTGTGCCCGACGGCGCGATCCCGCAGGTCCGCGGCCGGTCAGCCGATCTCGAGATCGTGTTCCGGAATCTCGTCGACAACGCCGTCAAGTACTCACTTCCCGATCCGGAGGTCGAAATCGGCGTGGATTGGCAGGAGGGGCGGCAGCTGATCGTGCGCGTCAGCGATAACGGCCCCGGCATCCCGCCGGCCGATCGGACGCAGATCTTCGGGCGCTTTGTCCGGCTGGGGAACGAACTGGAGCGATCGACGCCGGGAACGGGTCTGGGGCTGTACCTCGTGAAGTCGATTGTCGCCCAGCTGCGCGGCCGGGTCAGCGTCAGCGGCCGCCCCGGCCGGCGGGGGACCGTTATGGAGGTCAGGCTCCCGGCCGCCTAGGCTCCCCCGCGGCGGCGGCACCCGACCCTTTTCCGAGCCGCCCCCTGCCGGTCTAATCCCCGCATGAGCACACCCCACCACGCTTTGCCCCCCACGGTTCCCGTTGCCGACCCGATCCCGCTGCGGCGGGTGCTCGTGAGCGTCTCCGACAAGGCTGGCCTCGATCGGCTCGCCACCGCGCTGAAATCGGCGCGGATCGAGGTCGTCAGCACCGGCGGCACGGCTCGGGCCCTCGAGGCGCACGGCGTGGAGGTCGCCGACGTCGCCGCAGTCACCGGTTTCCCCGAGATCCTCGACGGCCGGGTGAAGACGCTCCATCCCAACATCTTTGCCGGGCTCCTCTATCGCCGCGACCGCCCCGATGACATCGACATCGTGGCCCGCCACGGCATCGGGCCGATCGATGCCGTGATCGTCAATCTCTATCCCTTCGAGGCGATCGTCGCGCAGCCCGACTGCCGGCCGGCCGATGCCATCGAGCTGATCGACATCGGTGGCCCGAGCCTCGTCCGGGCGGCGGCCAAGAACCATGCCTTCGCGGCGGTGGTCACCGGGCCCGATCAGTATCCCGAGCTCATCGCCATGATCGCCCGGGGCGGCTCGACGATCGCCGAGAGGCGCCTGCTCGCGGCCCGGGCCTTCGAGCGGACCGCCGCCTATGACACGGCGATCGCCGCCTGGATGGCCCGGCATGCCGGGCTCGTCGCCGAGCCCGCGCCCCGGGCCCTGCCCCCGGCGACGAGCACCCCCGATGCCGCTCCGCTCCCCGCCCGTTTCTCCGTCGAGCTCCAGGAGCGCCTCGCGCTGCGCTACGGCGAGAATCCGCACCAATCGGCGGCGCTTTACGCCCCGGCCGGGTCGCGCGTCGGTCTCGCCGGGCTGAAACAGATCTGCGGGAAGGAGCTCTCCTACAACAATCTCCTCGATCTCGACGGCGCCACGCGCCTCGCCGGGCTCCTCGAGCCCCCCGCCGCGATCGTCGTCAAGCACACCAATCCCTGCGGTGCCGCCACGGGGTCGACGATCGATGGAGCCCTGGCCACCGCCATGGCGGCCGACCCGACGAGCGCCTTCGGCTCGATCGTGGCGGTGAATCGGCGGTTCGACCGGGCCTGCGCCGAGCTGCTCCTCCAGCCCGGGTTGTTCGTCGAGGTGATCGCTGCGCCGGCGTTCGATCCGGCGGCGGTGGAGCTGCTGACGACGAAGCCGACCTGGAAGGCGAGTGTCCGCCTCGTCGAGGTGCCGGCCGGCGACCCCTGGGAGCCGACGCACGGCCTCGAGCTGCGGAGCGTCGCCGGCGCGATCCTCGCCCAGCGCCCCGACGATTGCTGCGACGATCCCGCCACCTGGAAGGTCGTGACAAAAAAGGCGCCGTCCCCGGAGCTCACGCCGGTCCTCGACTTCGCCTTCACCGTCGTCCGGCGGTTGACGAGTAACGCCATCGCCGTCTGCCAGGGGCCGAGCCTCGTCGGCGCCGGCATCGGTCAGACCAGCCGCATCGACGCCACCCGGATCGCCCTGGAGAAGGCGGGGAGCCGGGCCCACGGCGGTGTCCTCGCGTCCGACGCGTTCTTTCCGTTTGCGGACTCGATCCCGCTCATCGCCCGGGCCGGGATCGCGGCGATCGTCCAGCCCGGCGGTTCGAAGCGCGACGCCGAGGTGATCGCCGCCGCCGACGAGGCGGGGATTCCGATGGTGTTCACCGCCCGCCGGCACTTCCGCCACTGATCCCACGGGGCGATCGCCCCGCGCCCCATCGACACTCCAGCGTGGTTCCCTTCTCGGTTCCCTCCATGGACACCATCCTCGACCGGATCGTCGAACGGAAGCGCCGTGAGGTCGCCGCCGCCGAGGCGCTGGAGTCGACGGCGAGCCTGCGCCGGCGTCTGGCCGAAGCGCCCCCCGTGCGCGACTTCTTCGCCGCCGTCTCACGCCCCGGGGCGATCCGTCTGATCGCCGAGTTCAAGCGCCGCAGCCCTTCGGCGGGGGAGATCCGCCCCGGCGCGACCGTCGAGGAGGTGGTGCGGGCCTACGAGCGGGCCGGCGCCTCGGCCCTCTCGGTCCTCACCGACGGCGCGGGGTTCGGCGGGACGCTTGCCGATCTCGTCGCGGCCCGGGCGGCGGTGGCGCTGCCGGTGCTGCGAAAGGAGTTCGTCGTCGACCGTCGCCAGGTGATCGAGGCGCGGGTCCACGGGGCCGACGCGGTCCTGCTGATCGCCGAGTGTCTCGACGACTGCCTCCTCCGCAGCCTGTACGCCGAGATCCTCGATCTCGGAATGACGCCGCTGGTGGAGCTCCACGACGAGAGCCAGCTCGAGCGGGTCCTCGATCTCGGCGCCACGCTCGTGGGGATCAACAACCGCGATCTCCGCACGATGACAACCGATCTCGGTCATGTCCTCTCGCTCCGCTCCCGGGTTCCTGACCGCTGCACGCTCGTCGCCGAGAGCGGGATCCGCACCCGTGGGGATGTCCGCCGGCTCGAGGCGGCCGGGATCGGGGCGATGCTCGTCGGCGAGTCGCTGCTCAAGCAAGCCGATCCGGGGGCCGCCGCCGCGGCGCTGCTCGCGGACGACTGACGCGCGTCGGACCGTGTCGGCGGGGGCGATGACGAGATCCACGCGGCACTCACCCCACCTCGTCGCTATCAGCCTCCGTCGGCTTCGACTCCGCCGGCTTGCTCCGGCGGACGAAACGGTAACCCATCCCGCGCACGGAGAGGAAATGGACCGGCTTGGAGGGATCCCCCTCGAAGGACTTCCGCAGATTGAGCATGAAGGTGTCGATCGTCCGTGTCGCCGGTGGGCGTGCCATCCCCCAGACACGTTCGAGGAGCTCGTTGCGGGAGACGACCTTCCCCTCGTGATCGACGAGGTAGCGTAGAAGTTTCATCTCCAGGTTCGTCAACCGTACCGGGCCTCCCTGGGCCCGGGCCTCCCAGGTGTCGAAGTTCACCTCCGACTCGCCGAAGCGGTAGATGGCCGGCAGGGTGGGCGACGGTGCCGCGGGCGTGCCGACGGCAGCCTCGACCGGGCCGACCGCGGGAGGTGGAGCCGCCGCCTGACGCGTCGCCGGCCCGCGCCTGGAGATCAGGCTCCGCACGATCGAGATCAACTCGTCGAGATCGAAGGGCTTCTGGAGATAGACATCCGTGCCGGCATCGAAGCCGCGGATCCGGTCCTCGACGAGCGTCCGGGCGGTGAGCATGACCACCGGGACGTCGTTCCCCTGCAGGCGCACCGCCTCGCAGACGGCGTAGCCGCTCATCCCGGGGAGCATGACATCGAGGATGACCAGACCAAACGGCACCGATCCGGCGGCGAGCGCTGCCAGGGCCGATTGGCCGTCGGCGGCAGTCTCGACCTCGAAGCCCTCGGCCTCGAGGTTGAACTTGATGCCGATGGCGAGGTGGTCTTCGTCCTCGACAACGAGAATGCGCGGCATGAGGGAGGGCCCGGGGGAGGGAAGCGAGCGACCCATTCTACCCGGCGCGTGCCGCGTCAGCGGGCCATCAACTCCCGGCCGCGGACGGCCTTCGCGTAGCCCCGAGTCACAAACCACTCCCAGGCTTCCGACACCGTCTCGTCGAGCGACCGGAAGGCATAGCCGAGCTCGCTCTGGGCGCGGCGGCAGGAGAAGTTGTGGGGGAGCATCGACATCCGGGTCGCCGCCGAGTTGACCGGCAGTTCGCGGCGCGTGAAGAGGCTCGCCAGGTCACCGGCGAGTCCGGCCAACCGCACGATTGCCCGCGGGGCGAGCCCGAGCGGCTGCATCCGCCCTGCGATCCGCGCAAACACGCGCCAGGCGTCGAGATAGGTCAGCGAGTGGCCACCGAGAATGTAGCGGCGCCCGCTCCGCCCGCGGGTCACCGCGGCGAGGATCCCGCCGGCGACGTCGCGGACGTCGACGAAATCGTTCGCGCCGGGGGGGGCGAAGAGTCCCTTGCCGGCGCCGACCTCGAGAAGCATTCGGCCGCTCGACGGCTTCCAGTCCCAGGGGCCGAGCATGTAGACAGGATTGACGATCACGGCGTCGAGCCCGCGGGCGATCTCGTCGTGCACCCCCCCCTCGGCATCCCGCTTCGTGACCACGTACGGGCACTCCGGCATCACCCCCGGTGGCGTCTCCTCGTCGGCAGGCGCCCCGTCGGCCCGCAGTCCGATCGCATCGACGCTCGAAACATGGATGAATCGGGCGCCGGCCCGACGGGCGGCGGCGGCCACCACCCGCGTCCCCTCGACGTTCGCGGCGGCCATCTCGGCCCGGTGCCGCCAGCCGCAGTGGACCATCGCGGCGGAGTGGATCACGACCCGGGCCCCGTCGACGGCCGCCTGCACCGCCTCCTCGTCCCCGAGGGATCCGTGGAGGGTCTCGACGGGGAGGCCGGCAAGGCAGCGCTGCGAGGCCTGCCGCGACCGGACGAACGCCCGCACCGATTCGCCGCGCGAGACAAGCAACCGCACGAGATTATTGCCGACCAGCCCGGTCGCCCCTGTCACGAGGAATCCGACGGGTGCGGGGCGACGGTGCGGGGATTTTGCCTCGACGGAGGGGGAGGTTGCGGCCTGGGGAGGGGGCATGATCATGGGAGGATCGTCACCGAAAGCCAGTGGGTCACGGGCTGGTGCGGCTGATTCACATCTCCGCACCTTCCCCATGGGTAGTTCGGAAAAAAACCGTGTCAACTTCGGTGCTCGGCGGTGGTGCTGACGTTGACGGATGGGAGGCCTCCCCCCGAAGATGCCCGCCCGTCCGGGCTCGGGGGATCGGAGGCAGATTCCCTCCGATCGCCGTCCCCCGGGGGCACCGTCGCCCCCACCGGTCGATTTCCCGACAGTCCAGGCTCCCGAAAGGCATGGAGGACCCGTGGCGGAACTGACCATCCGGCCTGTGGACACCCGGTCCGAACAGAAGCGCTTCATCCGCCTTCCCTGGCGGATCTACCGCGACGATCCCTGCTGGATGCCCCCCTTGGTGATGTCCCAGGAGGAGCTCCTGAACTTCCGCCCCCATCCCTTCTACGAGCGGTCGAAGGCCCGCAGTTTCATCGCCTCGCGCGGCGGGGTCGACGTCGGCAGGATCACCGGCATCGTCAACGCCGGGCATGTCGAGCGCTATGGAGAGAACCGGGGGTTTTTCGGGTTTTTCGAGTGCGATGATGACGCCGCGGCGGCCCGTGGCCTGTTCGGGGCGGCCCGCGACTGGCTCCACGCCCAGGGGATGACCTCGATCCGCGGTCCGGCCAACCCGTCGCTCAACTACGAGTGCGGCCTCCTCATCGACGGCTTCGACACCCCCCCCTTCTTCATGATGACCCACAACCGCCCGTGGTACGGCCGGCTCGTCGAGGAGAACGGCTTCGGCAAGATCGAGGACATGTACGCCTTCTGGGGTGAGACCGCGATGCTGTCATCGCTCGATTCGAAGCTCGGCTCGATGATCCAGGGGGTGAAGGAACGCTTCGGGGTCACGGTCCGTCCGCTCGACCGGAGCCGCTTCGACGACGAGGTGCGGATGTTCCTCGACATCTACAACTCGAGCCTCGGTGGCACCTGGGGCTTCGTGCCGCTGTCTTCGGGCGAGGTGAAGCACATGGCCGAGAGCCTCAAGCACCTCATCGTGCCGGAGTTGGCGATGGTGGCCGAGGTCGGTGGCAAGCCGATCGGCACCGTCTTCTGCCTCCTCGACTACAACCCGCGGATCAAGGCGATCAACGGTCGGCTCTTCCCCTTCGGTTTCGTCCGCCTCCTCTGGAACAAGAAGGGGATCAAGCGGATGCGGGCGATCAGCACGAACGTCGTGCCCGAGTACCAGGCCTGGGGCGTGGGGCTCGTGCTCATGGGAGCACTCGTCCAGCCGGTGATCGACTGGGGGATGAAGGAAGTGGAGTTCTCCTGGGTCCTCGAGTCGAACCACCTCTCGAAGCGGACGCTGGAGCGCGGCGGGGCGATCGTGACGAAGAAATACCGGATCTACCAGGACGACCCGCCGGCCCCGGCTGCCTGACGCCGTCAGGTTCCCCTCCCCTCCCCGCCACCACGATCGGCAGCGGAGGGGGTCTCCGGAAGCGGCGCGGTACCGTAGGCCTCCGTCGGCACCGGCCCGAGATCGTCGACCTCGTGCTGGAGTCGATCGAGCTCCGCCCGGAGGTCGCGGAGCGTTTCGGCATACGCCGGATCGTCGAGGAAGCTGCGGGTCTCGGTCGGGTCGACCACGCGGTCGAGGAGCTCCCACTCGTCGAGATCCCCCTCGTAGTGAACGAGCTTGTGGCGCTCGGTGATCACGCCCCGGTGGGGGCGGACATGGTGCGGCTCGGGGAACTGGTAGTAGTGGTAGTAAAGGCTCTTCCGCCATGTTGCCTGGGCATGCTCGGCCAGGAGTGGCTGGAGGGCACGGCCCTGCATGTCGGGCGGCACGGGCAGTCCGGCGAGTGCGAGGAACGTCGGCGCGAAGTCGATCAGCGACACGATCCGGTCGCAGTGGCTTCCCGGCCGGGTCAGCCCCGGCGAGCGAACGATCAGCGGCGTCCGTACCGACTCCTCGAAGATCCAGCGTTTGTCGAACCAGCCGTGTTCGCCGAGGAAAAAGCCCTGATCGCTCGAGAGGACAACGACGGTCTCGTCGGCGATTCCCTCCCGGTCGAGCTCGTCGAGGAGCCGGCCGACGCTCTCGTCGATCGCCTTCACGCACGCCAGGTAGTCGTGCAGGTAGCGCTGGTAGCGCCAGCGGACGAGATCCCGCCCGGCTGGATCGGCTGCGCGGAAAGCGTCGTTCCGCGGTTCATAATAAGCGTTCCAGGCGACGAGGTCGTCGCCATCGATCCCCGGCGGGACCACGAACTTCGCGTCGAGCGCGGTGAAGGTGCGATCGAGCCCCATGTCGTGGTCGCGGACGGCCCGGCTGCGGCCGGCGAAATCGTCGAACAGCGTCGTGGGCTCCGGATGGGAGCGATCCCCGTCCCAACCGAGGTGCCGGATGGCCGGCGACCACTCGCGGTGCGGCGCCTTGTGCTGCGTCATGAGGAGGAACGGCCGGTTACGGTCCCGTTGCCGCAGCCACTCGATGGAACGATCGGTGATCACATCGGTGACATACCCGCGCTCGACCTGTTTCCCCGCGGCCGTGATCATCGGCGGGTTGTAGTAGATCCCCTGGCCCGGCAGGATCTGCCAGTGGTCGAAGCCCACCGGATCGCTCCCCAGGTGCCACTTGCCGATCACCGCCGTCTGCCAGCCGGCCTCCTGCAGCATTTTGGGGAAGGTCGGCTGGGCCGCGTCGAACCGGCAGCTGGCGTTGTTGTAGAAGCCGTTCTTGTGGGAGTATTTGCCGGTGAGGATCGTGGCCCGGCTCGGCCCGCAGATCGAGTTGGTGACGAGGCAGCGGTCGAACCGCATCCCCTCGCGGGCGAGCCGGTCGATGTTCGGCGTCTCGAGGAGATGGCGCGACTCGCCGTAGGTCGACAACGCTTGGCAGGTCAGGTCGTCGGCGAAGATGAAGAGGATGTTGGGGGGCCGGGAGGTCGCCCCCCACGCGACCGTTGGCGTCTCGATCGAGAACACGGCCAGCAGGAGGAGCACGACCGACCGGAGCCGGGCGGTGAGGAGGCGGATGGCGGCCATGGCGGGGGGATTCCCGGGGGAAAGATCTCCGGCGTTTTCCGGAGTCTACGGTGAACGGACCAATCGTGGCCCCTCGATCCCGCCATGCACCGGAGGACGTGGGCCCTCCCCGCATCGATTTCGCGGGAACGCGATGGGAGAGCCGGGGAAGGTTGGGTAAACTCGGAAGGTTCCGCCGCGGAATCCATCGGACAACGGCCACATGCCTGCCGGTAACACTTCTCTCATCCTCGGAATCAATCGTGAGGAAGCGGCTCTCCCCGAGGAGCCGCTGTGGCGGCGTATAGCGGAACTGGCGGCCGTCGCCCTCCTCGCCCTGGCGGCGATGTTCGGGCCGCTGGCGCTGGGGGGAGCCCATCCGCTGGGCAAGATGGGGATAAACCTTCTCGTTGGCATAGCGACCATCCTCTGGGTCGTGACGGCCCCCCGCTCGGGATGGTTGGCTTGGTTGCCGATCACCGTGGCCGGAGGGGCGATTCTCCAGATCATTCCCCTCCCCGCGCCGCTCCTGGCCCTCGTCGCGCCGTTCTCGGCAGATCGCTGGGGAGCGGTGACCGACGGGGAGCCGTTGCGGTGGGGGACGATTTCCATCGACCCGGGCGCCACGGCGGCGGCGATCCGGCAGGTGTTCCTCGGGCTCTCGGCGACCGTCGTGACGATGGATCTGTGCCGCCGTCCCTTGCACCGCCTCGTGCTCTGCGCGGCGATCGCCCTGGCCGGCCTGACGGTGTGGGGCCTGGGGATCGTCTATCCGCTGAACGACGATCACGTGCTGCTCGGTCGGCTCGATCTGAAGGGACCGGAGGAGAACGTCTCCTGGTGCACCACCGTCCTCCCGCCGGTGCGCACCGCCGGGTTCATCGAGTATTCGCAGTCGGGGCCGGTGCGCGTCGGGGACGAGCAGTACTACTTGCCACGCTGGCAGATCGGCGACGGGATGGGGTCGTACGTCGTCAGCAACCACTTCGCGGCCGGGATGTGCCTGACGCTGCCGCTGTTCCTCGCCCTCTGCCGGCAGCGGCTGCGCGGGCCGATCTGGTCGTGGGCGGGGGGAACGCTCGCCCTGGTCGTCTTCGCCGGGGCATTCTGGACCGTCGGCATGGTGGCCCATTCCCGGGCCGGGGCCGGCGCCGTCATGGTGGCCACGGCCGTTTTCATGGCCCTTACCACGCAGGCCCGTTGGGCACGGTGGGTGTGGGGGGGGATTTCCTTCATGGCCCTCCTCTCCGTGACGGCATTCTTCACGATCTTTTTCTTCCGGCTCACGCACCTGGCGAATCTGCTCCCCGACCTGGTCCGCGGGCCGCTGTTGAACTTCTTCAACGATCCCCGCATTGGCCTCAACAAGATGTCGGCGCGGGCCTTTGCCGCCGGGCCCTGGTTCGGCAGCGGGCTCGGCACCTGGGGCTATGTCCAGCCGACGTACGGCAACGGGACCCCGTCGGTGTTCTATGCCCACAACGACTACGCGCAGATCCTCGTCGAGACGGGAGTGGTCGGCGGGGTGGTGATGGGGGGACTGTTGGCGGTGTTGATCGCTGCGTTCGTGCGGGCCTGGAAGGCCCCCCAGGCCGAGCGGATGCTCGCGGCCGGGGCCTGGTCGTCGCTGGCGGCGATGGCCCTCCATTCCTTCGTCGATTGGAACATGCATGTCCCCGCCAATGCCCTCCTCACCTGCCTGGTGGCCGGCATCGCCCTTTCCACGACTGCGTCATTTCCCACCGGTTGTCAACTCGGGCAGCGGCATCGGGACGGTCATCACCCCGGTCCGGCGGTAGAGTCCGGCACCGTGCCCTGGTCACCGCGCCGCGGGATCGTTGCCGTGCTCATCGTCGGAGCCTGTCTGGTGACGATGCTCCTGACGGTCCGGGACTACGGCACTGAAACGATCGCCCGACGGCTCCGTTACGCTCTCTACAACATCCGCACCGCGAAGACCGAGGATGCCAGGGCCCTGGCGATCGGACGTCTCCAGTGGGGCATCAGCAATGCCAAGCGCGCCCATCGCAGGCATCCGACCGACTCCGAATTGCCGATTCTCGCTGGCCAGGCGGTGCTCCATCTCGAGGCCTGCGACGAAGGGCTCGAGGGGGAAGATGCAGCGACGTGGTTCCAGCGGGCGCGGGCCTGTAATCCGGTCAGTTGGGGGCTGCCGCAGCCGCTGCCGGGCCGGTGACGATCCGTCGGCCGGGCCCCTTCAGGAGCCGGGCCGGGGCGGACCGGGGCGGTCACCCCGCTGCTCGCCGCCGCCGCCGGAGCGGGGCCGTTGCTCCCCCGGCCGCCGCGGCCGATAGCCGACGCTGCCGCGGCGCCGCTGCTCCCGTTTGCCCCCTGCGGCCGCGGGGCCACCGCGGATGTGGTCGCCGGAGGTCTGCTCCTCAAAGGCCCGGTTGGCATCCTGGCGGCGGCGATCGAGGGCCTCGCGGGGAGGCGCGGCGGGAATCAGGCAGTCGCAGCCGGTGCCGATGAGGTCACGCCGCCCGGCCTCCTCGAGGGCCTGTTTCACCTCGAACCAGTTCTCCGGCTTAAAGAACTGGAGTAGGGCCCGCTGCGTGCGTCGGTTGCGCATCCCCTTGGCGATCTTCACGGGCTTGCCGGTCATCGGATCGAGGCCGGTGTGGTACATGCAGGCGGCGATGTCGAACGGACTGGGGATGAAGTCCTGCACCTGATCGGGCTTGTAGCCATTCCGCTTGAGGAACACCGCCAATTCGATCATCTCGTCGAGGTCGCTGCCGGGGTGGCTGGCGATGAAGTACGGGATTGTGTACTGCTTCTTGCCGACCCTCCGGCTCGCCTCGCGGAACGCCTCGTCGAACTTCAGGAAGTCGTCCGCCCCCGGCTTCTTCATGAGATCGAGGACCTCCGCGTTGACATGCTCCGGGGCCACCTTGAGATGACCGCCGACATGGTGGGCGGCGAGCTCCTCAAGGTAGGCCGGATCACGCCGGGCGAGGTCCATCCGCACCCCCGAGGCGACGAGCACCCTTTTCACCCCCGGGACATCGCGGGCCTCACGCATCAGGGAACGGAGGGGCCCGTGGTCGGTGCCGAGGAGCTTGCAGACGGTGGGGTGGACGCAGGACAGCCGGCGGCACTTCGCCTCGACCTCCGGCCGCGTGCAGCGCATCTGGTACATGTTCGCGGTCGGGCCACCGATGTCGGAGACCGTCCCCTTGAAACCGGGCTGGGTGGCGAGGAGGCGAATCTCGGAAAGGACCGACTCCTGCGAACGGCTCTGGATGATCCGCCCTTCGTGCGCCGTGATCGAGCAGAACGTACAGCCGCCGAAACAGCCGCGCATGATCTGAACGCTGTGCTGGACGACTTCGAAGGCCGGGATCCGTGCGGCGCCGTAGGACGGGTGGGGGAGGCGGGTGAAGGGGAGCCCGTAGACACGGTCCATCTCCGCCTGCTCCAGGGGCAGGGCGGGCGGGTTGACGACGATCGACTCCCGGCCATACCGCTGCACGAGTCGACGAGCGTTGTGCGGGTTGGTCTCGAGGTGGGAAATCCTCGTCATCGTGCAGAAGGCGATCGGGTCAGCGGCCACGGCCTCAAACGTGGGAAGCTCGAGGGCGTCGGCCCCGGACGGCGGGGCCTCGCTGGCGCCGAGACGGTAGGCGACGCCGCGGAGATCACGCAGATCGCGGACGGTCTCGCCGGCCGCGAGGCGCCGGGCGACCTCAAGGACCGTCCGCTCCCCCATCCCGAAGACGACGAGGTCGGCCTTCGAATCGAGGAGGATGGAGCGCCGGACCGTGTCGCTCCAGTAGTCGTAGTGGGCCAATCGGCGCAGCGAGGCCTCCACGCCGCCGGCCACCACCGGCACCCCGGGGAACGCCTCCCGCGACCGTTGGCAGTAGGCGAGCGTTGCCCGGTCGGGGCGGCGGCCGATTCTTCCGTCAGGCGAATAGGCGTCGTCGTTGCGGACCTTCCGGTTGGCGGTGTAGTGGTTGATCATCGAGTCCATGTTGCCCGCCGAGATCCCGAAGAACAGGCGCGGGCGACCGAACTCGCGCCACGGTTCGCAGCTGCTCCAGTCGGGTTGTGCGAGCACGGCCACACGCCATCCCGCGGCCTCGAGGAGACGCCCGATGAGGCCGTTGGCGAAGCTCGGGTGGTCGACGTAGGCATCCCCCGTGACGAGGACAACATCAATCGAATCCCAGCCCCGTTCCTCCATCTCCGCCCGGCTCATCGGCAGCGGGGAAGGGCAGGGACGGCCCGGATCGCGGCTCCCGGTCGGGGGGAGGGCGAGGGGAAGGGGAGCGCAGAGCAGGGGGGCGGAGGTCGGCATGGGGGCCAGGAGGGAGCGGGGAACGGGCGCAGAAAATAGGGGGACGACGCATAATCCTACACTGCTCCCCCCGCCCCCAGCGCGTGGTGCCTTGGGGGGATCGAGCGGAAGGTTCGCGCAGGCCCGCCCGCAGCGCAGTGGTATAGTCTCGGGTCTCCCGTAAGAGGTTTTTCCGGTGACTTTGCCCTTCTTCCCCCGCCGATGCCGCCGCGCTTGCGCTGGCGCCGCGCTGGCGTGGGTCGCGATCGTGCTGGCGTGGGTCGCCCCGCCCGGATTCGCGGCGGATCCGTCGGCCGAAGTGATCCGCGAGTGGATTGACCAGCTCGGTGCCGAGCAGTTCGCCGACCGGGAGGCCGCCAGCCGGTCGCTCGCCGCGGCCGGCCCCGCTGCCCTCGGGCCCCTCGCCGACGCCGCCCGAGGGGGGGATCTCGAGGTGGCCAGTCGGGCCATCGATGTCATCCGCGGCTACCTCGACCCGCCGGACGGGGAGGAGGAGACCATCGCGATGTCGGCTGAACGGGACGCTCGCGTGGAGCCCCTGCCGCCGTTTTCCGGTGCGGTCGCCGCGGCGATCGAAGCGGAGAGGCTCCTCGAGGCCCTGGCGGAGGGCCCTCCCGGTCCGGTGCCGCAGATCGCCGCCACGACCCTCGAATACCACCAACTCGGGATGCACGAGGCCGCCCAGGAGCGTCTCGTGGCGCTCGGTGCGAAGCTCAAGGACGACTATCTCTCGATGTCCACCGGGCGCCGCGGCCTGGAGGTGATCCTCGACACCCAATGGAAGGGGAGCGCCGAGGATCTGCGTCTCCTCCCCCGGCTCCGCAACCTGCGGCAGGTCGGAATCCATGGCCGGAAGGTCGATGAGGCGACCCTGGCCCTCCTCGGCCGCCTCCGCGGGCTCGAAACCATCCAGCTCTACGCGACCGGCGTCAGCGACGAGGCCGTCGCGGTGCTGGCCGCCCGATTCCCCCAGGCAGAGATCGACGTCCGTAAGGGAGGGAAGCTCGGGGTTGGAGGCCAGCGGATGGTCGGTCCGTGTCAGATCACGCAGGTGGTGGCCGGCTCCGCGGCCGACCGCGCCGGCCTGCAGATCGGTGATGTCGTCCTGTCCATGGATGGCGTGCCGGTGAAAAACTTCGAGGGGCTGACCGACGTCGTCGCGCTTCACGGCCCCGGGGACTCGATCGAGATGGAGATCGAGCGGGCCGTGGCGGGCAAGGTCCCGCAGCGGTTCACCGCCACGGTCATCCTCGACGGTTGGAATTGATCACCACCCGAGAACGAGGGGATGAAAGGAACGCATGTCCGAGGAGCACGTCGACGTCCGGTGGCACGAACACGCCGTGAGTCGGGAGGACCGGGAGCGGTCGGCGGGGCACCAGGGATGCGTGCTCTGGTTCACGGGGCTGTCGGGCTGCGGCAAGAGCACGCTCGCCAATGCCGTCGATCGCCGCCTCCACGCCCGTGGCTTGAGGAGTTTCGTCCTCGACGGGGACAACGTCCGGCTCGGGCTCAACGCCGCCCCCGCGCTCCTCCGCCAGCGCCATGACGAGGCTTTCGCCGCCCGCTTCGGGCTCGGCTTCGGCCCTGCCGACCGGGAGGAGAACATCCGCCGGATCGGTGCCGTGGCCGATCTCTTCGCGCAGGCCGGGATCATCGCCCTGACGGCGTTCATCAGCCCCTACCGCCGCGACCGGGATGCCGTGCGGGCGGTGCTCCAGCCGGGCGACTTCGTGGAGATCCATGTCGAGGCGCCGCTTGCCGTCTGCGAGGCCCGTGATCCCAAGGGGCTCTACAAGAAGGCACGGGCGGGGGAGATCAGGGGATTCACCGGGATCGACGATCCCTACGAGGCCCCCATGGCCGCTGAATTGGTGGTCGACTCCGCGGCCCGCCCGCCCGAGGTCCTCGCTGCCGAGGTGCTCCGCTGGCTCGAGGAGGCCGGGAAGATTCCCCGGTCGTGACCCGGCGGATCGCTTCCGCGGGCTGATGAGCTCGACGAAATTGCCGTCCGGATCGCGGACGACCGTCAGGTCCGACTTCCCGGGCACGAGGGCTTCCCGGGCACGAGGGCTTCCCGGGCACGAGGGCTTCCCGGGCACGAGGGCTTCCGGGAGCAGGACGGGGGATTCGGCGATCGGCTTGACGCCAATCTTCGTCAGTCGTTTCAGCGTTGCGGTCAGGAGCGAAACAACGAGGCCCCCGGTGGCAGGGTGCACCGCCGGGGGCCTCGAGGATACTGCATGGTTACGTTCTTCAGCCGTGGGAGCCGGCGGAGGGGAGCGTCGAGCTTTTCCCAGGCTGTTCAATCGAGTCCACGGCGGATCAGTCGAGGAACCCGGAAAGCTCCTCGCTTCGGGCCGGGGCTTGGAGCTTGCGGACCGCCTTGGCCTCGATCTGCCGGATCCGCTCGCGCGTCACCTTGAAGATGTGGCCCACTTCCTCGAGGGTGTAGCTGTAGCCGTCCCCCAAGCCGTAGCGGAGCTTGATGATCTCTCGCTCCCGGTAGGAGAGGCTCTTGAGGACCTTGGCGATCCGGTTGCGGAGCATCTCCTGGGCAGCCCCCACGGCCGGGTTCTCCGCCCCGGTGTCGGGCAGAAGGTCGCCGAAGTGGCTGTCTTCGCTGTTGCCGACGGGGCGATCGAGGCTGATCGGGTAGCGGCTCATGGCCGACACGCGCCGCGTCTCGTCGACGGGCGTGCCTGCGCGGGCGGCGATCTCCTCGATCGTCGGCTCGCGCCCGTACTCCTGGAGGAGTTGGCGGGCGACATTGCGGACCCTCGACATCGTCTCGACCATGTGCACAGGGATGCGGATCGTCCGGCTCTGGTCGGCCACCGCCCGGGTGATCGCCTGCCGGATCCACCACGTCGCGTAGGTGCAGAACTTGAACCCGCGCCGGTATTCGAACTTGTCAACCGCCCGCATCAGACCGGCATTCCCCTCCTGGATGAGATCGAGGAAGGAGAGACCGCGGTTGCGGTACTTCTTGGCGATCGACACGACGAGCCGGAGATTCCCCTCCGACAGACCGCGCTTCGCCTTCTGGTACTGGGCGTAGATCTGCTTGATCTCGCTGATCCGCCGCTTGAGGCTCTTCGGCGTCTCCTGGCAGGCCTTGAGGATCATCCGGTATTCATCGACGAGCTTCTGACGGCCGGCCGGCGGTTGCTTGCTCTTCTTGTGGGCGTCGATCTTCAGCCGCAGTTCTTTGACGCGGCGGACGAACTCCTCGAGCGTCGGGATCATCGCCTCGATCCGCTGCGTCCGTAGGCCGAGCTCTTCGACGAGCCGCACGCACCGGCGACGACGGCGACCGAGCCGGGCCCAGGCCTCGCGGCGCTCCGACATCTTCCGCTTCTTCGAGAGGGCGATCCGATAGTCGGACTTGTTTTGCTTGAGGAGGACGTCGAGCGTCCGGAGGTTGTGGGGGAGACGACCGAGGATCTGATCCTTCTCCAAACGGTCGGTCACCGACACCTGGACGGTGCGGTCAAAGGGGAGCTCGCCACGGTGGACGCGAGACAGCACCTTGAATGACTGCTGGCAGACATACTCGCACTCGAGCAGCTTCGCCCGGAACGCCGCCCGGGTTGTCTCGATCTGCCGGGCCAGCCAAATCTCCTGGGCGCGGGTGAGGAGGGGGATCTCTCCCATCTGCGTCAGATACATCCGGACCGGATCATCGGACCAGTTCTCCCCCTGATCGATGAGGACATCCTCGGTTTCACCGGACGCCTCGATCTCCGACTCGACATCGCCATCGATGTCGCCGTCGGAAAGGCCGCCGGCATCGTCATCGGCGAGCATGTCGGCGTCGGCCTCCTCGGCATCGACGACCTTGACCGTGAGGTCCTCGACATCCTGGGGATTGGAGACGACATCGTCTTCGAGTTCGTCCAGCAGCGAGTCGTACAAGGTGGGAGCTCCTTCGTGGAACGGATTCACTGGGCGGGTTCGATCAGACCGGTCAACCGCAGGGAGAGGCGTCGAGCCCTCCCCGCGACGCGGCTTCAGGCGTCGCGCCGGCGCTCCTGACTGGCCCAGGGACGACCGCATCCCGCGGTCGCCGGGTGCAGCAGCCAAAGTGCATCATTCGGAACGCCGACAGTGTGATTCAAGGGGAGGGCAAGTCCAGTGGCCGGAATCCTCCTTCGGGGAAGGCCATCAACGGGTGGTGAACGTGGAAAAATGCCCGGGCAACGGAAATGCGAACAGGGAAAAAACCGAAACGGACTGTGGACGGGGAACGGCCCGCCCGTGGACATCGCTGTCAGGCTCGACCGACGGAACGTGCTCGAGTCGAATCAGCGGTCTAAAATGCCATCCGGCAACCCGGGCCGGCAGATCGATCAGCCCAGTTGCTTCCGGTTCCCCTCCCCGAACCAACGAGTGCCAGCCCGTTGCAAGCGGGATGAAGCAGGACGGTGCTCGGAGAGGCAGACCCGAAGCCGAAGGATCGGGTGGGAAACGTTGACGTGGATCGATCGCAGCCGACAGGCAGGCCAGGGGACTGGCAAGCCTGGGTGAGGACGCCGATGGCCCATCGCGCTCTGGTGCGAGCCGCCGATGTGGTGCCATGCCGAGCGTCCGGAAGGCACAGGATTATGACGCTGTCGGGGGCGGAAGGCCAACTTTTTTTCCCCCTCTGGTCACGAATATTCGGGGATTCGCCCGGCAAATGGTAAAAAAATCCTGGCACGTCGTCTCTGCGGCCACTGGAGTCGGTTCCCGATGACTTCTTTTCTCCTCCCCTGCTCGTGCGGTGTGGACATTCTGGTCACTTCCTCCCAGGCGGGTGGGCTGGCGACCTGTTCCGCCTGCGGCCGCCAGGAGCCTGTCCCGCGGCTGCGGGATCTGGGGAAGTTGCGCGTGGTGACGGAGGTGGCGAGGGCCCGCACCGCCGGGGGCTGGACCGCGTGGCACGGTTTGCTCCTGGCCGGCAGCCTGCTGGCCGCGACGACTGGGCTGTTGTCGGTGTCGTTCACGCCCCCGGAGGTCGAATTGTTCGACGACGTCACGATCAAGTCGTCGGTCATGAAGGCGCCGACCGACGAGGTCTACTCGGCTTGGGCCACCCGCCTCGTCCACGCATCGATCGATCGGCCGCCGACGGAGATCGAGGCGAAATCGAGGGGCCGGTCGGACTACTACCACTCCCTGCAAAACAGCCTCCGCACTGCGGCCGCCCTGGGAGCCCTCGCGGCGTTGGTCGGTGTCGTCGGTGTGTTGTCGAAGCGGAAGGTCGATGGTCGATGAGGGGCGCCTTCATCACCCGGACCGGACCGGCCAGCGTGATCGAGGTCGGCAGCCTCCCCGACCCGGTGCCTGGCCCACGGGAAGCGCTCGTGCGCGTGCGGGCCTGTGCCGTCAATCCGATCGACACCTATGTCCGCGCCGGTGCCGTGGCGTTTCCGCTCCCCGTTCCGTTCATCGTCGGCTGCGATCTTGCCGGGGAGGTGATCGCCGTGGGGGCGGAAGTCGGGGCGCTCCGGCCCGGGATGCGGGTGTGGGGCTCCAACCAGGGGCTGCTCGGGCGCCAGGGGACGTTTGCGGAACTGGCGGCGATCGACGAGCGATGGCTCTACCCTACCCCCGATTCGGTGAGCGACCGCGACGCTGCGGCGGCGGCCCTCGTCTCGATCACGGCTCACCTTGGGCTGGTCACCCATGCCAGCCTCCGGCCGGGGGAGATGCTCTTCGTCAATGGCGCATCGGGGGGTGTGGGGAGCGCCGTGGTCCAGGTGGCGAGGGCCCTGGGGGGCCGCGTGATTGGCACCGCCGGAACCGAGGAGAAGCGGGTGCGAACCGGGAGCCTGGGGGCCGAGGCGATGTTCGACTACCGGCGCGACGACCTCGTCGAAGTGGCCCGGGCTGCGGCGCCGGACGGGATCGACGTCTACTGGGAGACCCAGCGCGAGCCACTGTTCGACCGGGCGGTCGGCCTGCTCGCCGACGGCGGGAGGATCGTCCTCATGGCGGGGCGCGACGCGCGGACTCCGTTCCCCGTCGGGCCGTTCTATCTCAAGGGATGCCGGATGGTCGGGTTTGCGATGTTCAAGGCAGATTGGCGACTCCAGGCGGCGGCGGCCATCGACATCAACCGCTGGATGGCGGAGGGGCGTCTGCGGGTGCCGATCGCCCGGGTGCTCCCGCTCGAGCAGACCGCGCTGGCGCACACGCTCCAGGAATCGGCGACGGTAGCGCGGACCGGGGTGCTCGACGGCAAGCTCGTCATCGAGCCCTGACGAGCGTGTGAAACGTCATCCGGATGGCCGGCAGGGAGGAGAGATGAGGCATCGATCGGGAAGAGATCGCCCGCCGACGGTTCGCCGTCGATGGCTTGTCGCGGTGGTCGTATCTGCCGCTGCCCTCGGTGGCTTGGCGTCATCGATCCCTGCCACCGCGCAGGCGCCGAAGCCGCCGGCGGTCAAGTCTCCGGGGGGGATCCGCACCGGGATCTTCGGCCTCGAGGCGAAGGGAAACCGCTTCGTCTACGTCTTCGACCGCTCGGCGAGCATGGGGGAGCCGGACGGTCGGCCGCTGACCGCTGCCAAGCGGGAATTGATCCGCAGCTTCGACGCCCTCGGCGATGTGCAGCAGTTCTACGTCATTTTCTACAACGATCGGTTGCAGGTCTTCTCCCCGGCCGGGAGCCGGGGGAGGCTCGTGTTTGCCACCGAGGACAACCGTCGCGCCGCACGGCGTTTTGTCGACTCGGTGCGAGCCGACGGCGGGACGCGTCACGCCGAAGCCCTCGCCGCGGCCTTCCGCCTCTCCCCCGATGTCGTCTTCCTCCTCACCGATGCCGACGCCAAGGACGATCTCACCGACGCGGAGCTCGAACGGCTTTCCCGGCTCGGTAGTGGGAGTCGTTGTCTGGTCGTGCAGTTCGGCGACGAGTCACGGCGCAGCCCGCGGCTTGCCGACCTCGCTGCCCGGTCGGGCGGTCGCTACCGGATCGTTTCCCTCGACGGCCAGCCGGAGCGTGACGGCGAGGCGGATGACGATGCCGGGGTGAACGCCGACGATCAGTTGGGACGGTAGCCCTTGGTGAACGCCTGGGCCCGCGTGGGGCGCGGGGCAGGGGGCGTGGCACGGGAGAGTGCCTGGGGAGCCCGCGGCGCCTGGGATGACGCCACCGTGCCGGTGGCGTCGCGACCGGTGGGGAGCATCCGCGGGGTCGTGTCGGTCGTCGCGGGAGCCGCGACGGCCCCCTCCCCAAACGCCCCGGCCGCCGAAGCCACGCGGCTCGACAGGCTGTCGGCGGCGGGCCGCTCTCCGACACGGCCGGTGCCCTCGCCTCTCAAGGCGGAGCGATCCGGCACCGAGAGCGCCTGGACGGCCGACGGCCGCGGCCGCAGCGCGGTCCGCAGCGGGGACGGGGGCGTGTCGCCGCGCTCCGCATGCGGAGCCCGGATTTCAATCGGCGCCGGTGCCTCGAGCGCCGGGGTGGCGGTCGCGATGATCGCGGTGGGGACGTCGATGGCGGGGATCGCGAGGGGATCGAGCTCGGGGCTCGGCTCGACGATCGACGCCGTCGGGGTGGCCGGGGGTGCCAGGGTAGGAGTTCCCGTCGCCAGGGTCGTCGACGCCGTCGGGGTGGCCGGGGGTGCCAGGGTAGGAGTTCCCGTCGCCAGGGTCGTCGGCGCCGTCGGGGTGGCCGGGGCATGCTGATCCGCGGTGACGAGGCCCGGGTTGCCGGTCTTGACCGTTGCGGCGGCGGGAACGGGGACGGCGGCGGTGGCGAATGTCGTCGAGACCGTCGTCACGGTGGTCAGCGGGGGCACGGCGACGGAGGACATTGGCGGGGCGGGCGCTGTGGATGGCGTTGCCCACAGATCGCGTTCCGATTCGCGGACGGAGGGTGCCAGCGGCGCCGCGACCGCAAGGGGACGGGCGATCGCCTCCCCGGCCGTGTCGACGCGACCGAGCTGAACGGCGAGGATCGGCTGCCCCTCCCGGAGCGGATGGCGGACGACGAGGTTGTCGAGATCGTCGGTGACACGCATGACCGTCGAGGGGACCATCGCCTTCGGCCAATCGCGCAGGCCCACGTCCCAAACCGTCACCGGAGCCCCTGCCGGCAGGGAGCGGAGGGCAACGAGGATCGACTCGCTCTCGACCTGCGGCAGGGCCTGCGCCAAATGCGAGTCGAGGGCGCTGTTGAGCCCGAACGCCGCCGCGGCACCGGCCACGATCGCGGCGCCGAACACCGTGTAGGCCTGGGGGCGGTGTGCTTTGGCAGGGGCCGACGTCTTGGTCATGGAGATTCCATCCCTGCGGGAGGCTCCGCGTTCCGTCCGGGCGATCCCCGGAGAAACGACAGAACACGCCCCTTTCGATCGGCAGCGTTGGCCTCCGCGCGCCAAATCGCTCGGCGGCGCAGTCGCGTCTTGCCGGACCACCGCAGCTTGCCGGGGCGAGGGCCGGGGGCGCGGCCGAAGCGGCCGCCCAGCTTGCCCCGACGGCGCCGGCTGCTCAGTCCGATGCCGTGGCGGTCGCGGGCGGATGGCTGGGGGCATCGAGAGCCAGCGCCGGTGTGTCGGTGGCGGCGGCCGGCTTCGAGGCGAACATTGGATCGACGCCGGGGGCGAGCGGCCGGAGTGCGAGCAGGCGGGTCTCGGTGCGCCCCTGGGAGCGGGGGCGGAAGAGGGCGTCGCCGACCGAGGCCCCCGGATCGCCGGCGGGGCCGACGATGAGCAGGCCATCGGCGGGGACTGTCACCTCGCACCGCAGCGGATCGAGCACCCGTTTCCGTTGGCTCGTCTCGACCCGGAACGCGCCATCCTCTCCGACGAACGACCGCTCCATCGGGCCGTGGCGGATCACCGGCACCAGATCGATACGGACACGACCATCCGCCGCGGGCCAGGCCTTGAGCGTGAAGTGGGGGACGGCGTCGGTGTAGTTGCCACCGCGGAGACCGTCCTCCTCCTGCTCGAGGACGACCAGATCGGGGATCGACTTCAGCGCCACCAATTCGCTCTCGCGGCCGGGGAGGAGTCGGAGCACGCGGCGCACCACCGGAGGGTTGGCATCGGCGGCGTTGGCCGGTGGTGGAGGGCCCCCCGGCCCGGCGCTGACGGGAGGCTCGAGGGCGGCGAGGATCGGCTCCGGAAGTTGCCCGAGGAGGATCCCGGCCCGGAGGCCATTGGCGGCGAGTCGACGACGGACCGACGCGTCAATGACCTGCTCGTCGACACGGTCCCACAGCTCGTCATGGCCGGCGTGAGCCAGCTCGCAGCGGAGGAAGAATACCTCCAGGGGGAGCGTCTGGGCGATGGGACGCTGCGCCACGCCGCCGAAAGCGCCGGCGGTCTTCGGCATCCGCTCCGGGAGCAGGGCATCGATCGTTGGCGCGGAAACGCATCCCACCGCCGCCAGCAAGGCGACCGGAAAGAGCGACGACAGACCTCTCACGCGGATCGCCATGCGCGCGCCATCGCAGCAAAGGGGAAGGGATGACAGGGCCTCGGGCCCTGCCGGGGGGCGGAGGGTAGGCCGCGGGGGCGGGAAGCGTCAACGGGGCCCGCGGAAAGCTCTCCGGGGAGCTTTTCCAAAAGCCGCCAAAGTCCCCAGACTGCCCGGGCTTACGAAACGGCTTTGACGGCGCTTGCGAAGATCGCCAGGCCGGCACCGAAGGCGTCGCCGTCGAGACGGCCGTTCCAGGAAGGGTGCTGGGTGGCGACGAGGAAGCGCTCCGGGTGGGGCATGAGCCCCAACACGCGGCCGGTCGGATCGCAGACCCCGGCCACGTCAGCGGCCGAGCCGTTGGGATTCGTGGCCTGCCCCGTGGCGTCAGTGGTGTAGTGGAGGACGAGCTGCCCGGCCGCGGCGAGCGCCTCGAGGTCGGCGGCGGAACGGGTGACAAACCGCCCCTCACCGTGGGCCACCGGGAGATCGAACGGCTGGTCGAGTCCCTGGAGCATCACGCATTTCCCTGGCGTGGCCGCCAATCGCACCCAGCGGTCGGTGAACTGCCCCGAACGGTTGTGGGCCAGCGACGCCCGCGGCTTCCCGTCGGGATCGGCCACGAGCATCCCCGTCTGCATGAGGACCTGGAAGCCGTTGCAGATCCCGAGCAGAAGGCCGCCACGATCGCGAAAGCGGGCGAGGAGATCCCCGAGCCTGGTCTTCAACTCGAGGGCGAAGATCCGTCCGCTGGCGATGTCGTCGCCGTAGGAAAACCCGCCGGGGATACAAAGGATCTGGTAATCATCGGCGAGCGTCGGTTTCTCCGCCAGGGCATGGACATGGACCCGCCTGGCGATGGCGCCGGCCCGATCGAAGGCGTGGACGGTCTCGTGATCGCAGTTCGTGCCGGGGGCACGGAGAACGAGGGCACGGGGGGAGAGCATGCTGGAATCCCTGGCGGCGGGGCGATCGGGAACGGGTCGGACGGGGGAATGGGAGCGGTCGGACGGAAGCAGGCGGAACACGGCGGTGATCAGGATCCGAGGGCGGTCAGGGCGAGGACTTCCGTGATCGCCAGGCACGGGCCAAGGCTTCGAGCGCGACCGATTCGTCGCCGTCGAAGCAGCCCGTGACGGTCAGGCGCGGGGCTTCGACGACCCCCCCGACCCAGCCCCAGGGAACGCCCTCGAGCCACTCCCCCATCCGGTCGGCTGACCCGGCGTCGACTTCGCAGACGAACCGACAGGGGGATTCGGCGAAGGCGATCGTGAGATCGGTGTGCCGCCCCTGGCCCCCTTCGAGGAGCGTCGGCACTTTCCCCAAATCGATCGTCGCCCCGATCGCGCCGCCGATCGCCATCTCCGCCACGGCGGCGAGGAGGCCGCCGTCGGAGATGTCGTGGCAGGCGAGAATCCCCCCGTCGCGGATCGCGCGGGCGAGTCGCCGGAAGGTCTCCCGACAGGAGGGCGCGTCGATCCGCGGCACGGCGCCGCCGGTGACGACGCCGAGGGCTTCGAGTTGACTGCCGGCGAGATCGTCGCGGGTCAGCCCGATCACCGCCAGGCGGCTGCCCGGTCGTTTCAGGTCGGGGGTGACGACGCGGCGAACGTCGTCGATCTGCCCCATCGCCGTCGCCAGGAGCGTCGGCGGGATCGACAGCTCGCGGGGCTTGCCCGCGGCATCGGTCCAGGCAAAGACGTTGTTGAGGCTGTCCTTGCCGGAGATGAACGGGCTGCCGAGATCGACGGCGACGTCGTGACACGCCCGGCAGGCCTCGACGAGCGTGCCGAGCGATTCCGGCCGGCGCGTGTCACCCCAGCAGAAGTTGTCGAGCAGCGCGATGCGGTCGGGATCGGCGCCGGTGGCGACGACGTTGGCCACGGCCTCGATGATCCCGCCGGCGGCCATCTGCCAAGGATCGAGCGGACCAATCCGGTGCCGGAGCCCGACGCCGAGGGCGATCCCCCGGTCGCGCCCGAGGACGCCGCGCACGACCGTGGCATCGGCGGGGCCCTCGCCGGGGCCGAGGAGCGGCTTGATGACGCTGCCCCCCTGCACTTCATGGTCGTATTGGCGGATGATCCATTCCTTGCTCGCCACATCGGGGGCGGCGAGGATGTCGAGGAGCGTGGCGCCGAGCGACGCGGTCGTCGCGCTCCATGCGGGGCTCGTCGCGGGGAGCGGCACGTACCGCGACTGGAGCCGCTGGCGGGGGCGCCCCTCGTGGAGGAAGTGGCAGTCGAGCACCCCGGCCACCGCTTCCTGCCACTTCAATTCGATCCGGCCGTCGCCCGTGAAGGTGCCGATGGCCGTCGCCTCGACCCCCTCGTCGGCGGCGATCCGCGCGAGCTTCTCCCAGTCGCCGGGGGCGACGGCGAGCACCATCCGTTCCTGGGCCTCGGAGATCCACACCTCGGTGGCCGAGAGCCCTTCGTATTTCAGCGGCACCTTGTCGAGGTCGACCGTCGCCCCGAGGCTCGCCCCCATTTCGCCGACGGCGCTGGAGAGGCCACCGGCCCCGCAGTCGGTGATGGCGTGGAACAGGCGTTGCCGCGCGGCCTCGAGGATGAACTCGACGAGGACCTTCTCGTTGATCGCGTGACCGATCTGCACCGATCCGCCCGATTGCGCCTCGCTGTCGCTGGTCAGCTCGATGCTCGAGAAGGTGGCGCCATGGATCCCGTCGCGGCCGGTACGGCCGCCGGCGACGACGACCAGATCCCCCTTCCGCACCTCCGTATGGGCGGTGTTGCGCGGCATGATCCCCACCGTCCCGCAGAACACCAGCGGGTTGCAGAGGTAACCCGGATGGAAGGCCACGGCGCCGGCGATCGTGGGGATCCCCATCCGGTTGCCATAGTCGCGGACGCCGGCCACGACCCCCGCGAGGAGCCGCTGGGGCGGGATCACCCCGGGTGGGAGATCGGCCGCCGGCGTATCGGGGTCGCCGACGCAGAAGACGTCGAGGTTGGCAATCGGCTTTGCCCCCAGGCCGGTGCCGAGGACATCGCGGATCACCCCGCCGAGGCCGGTGGCGGCGCCGCCGTACGGCTCGATCGCCGAGGGATGGTTGTGGGTCTCGACCTTGATGCAGATGTCATGATCGCCGTCGAAGCGCACGACGCCGGAGTTGTCTCGGAAGACGCTCACGCACCAGTCACCCCGGCCGAGCGCCGCACGGACCTCGCGCGTCGCGGCAAACACCGTCTCCTTCAGGAGGTTGTCGTAACGGGCGGCGCCGTCGGGTCCATCGTGGTCGATCGGGCTGCCGAGGGTCTTGTGGCAGCAGTGCTCGCTCCAGGTCTGGGCGATCGTCTCGACCTCGATCTCGAGCGGCGCCCGGCCGAGCGCGGCGAAGTGATCTCGCACGGCGCCGAGCTCGAGGGGGGAAAGGGCCAGACAGCGCTCGCGGCTCAGCTTCGCAAGCGCCGTGTCGTCGAGCCCGTCGAGGGGAACCTCGACCTGGGTGAACGCCCAGGGGCGGCCACCGGCGAGGGCCCGCAGCAGCAGCGGACCGACGACGACGTCGTGGATCGCCTCGCTGGCCAGCAGCTTCCAGGCGAACCGCTCGGCTTCGTCGTGGGGGAGAGAGGGAAGCCAGTATTTCCGCACACTCCGCACGGCCGCTGCCTCGAGCCCGAGCAGCCGCAGCGCCGCCAGGACGCTCTGCGCCGCAGGGTCGGTCACCCCCGGCTTGGGCAGGACATGGAGGACCAGCGGGAGGCTGGCGGCGGGGGATGGGCCGGCGGCAGTGGCGGCCGTCGACGGGGCGCCGGTGAGCTCGAGGATCGTGAACTGCTCCGTGACCGGATCAGCCAACAGCGTCGTCGCGACCCGTTCGATGTCGCTCCTCGACAGCTCCCCTTCGATGAGCCAGCCGGTCACAACACGCGCCGACGTGCACGCCGCGATGCCCAGATCGGCGGCGCCCGCCACCACCGCACGGGCGGCGTGGTCATTGGCGGGATCGGCGAAGAGCACGTCAACTTCCCACAGCATCACGGCGTTCCTTGGCCCGTTGAAGGAGATCGAGGAGGGTTTTGCGATCGCCAGCTGCGAGCGCCGCGACGAGGCGGTCGGAGATCCGGCGGACCCGGGTCAGTGCCCGCGTGACCTCGACGGCGTTGTCGAGGAGGATGTCGGCCCACAGGCCCGGATCTCCGGCGGCGATCCGCGTGCTGTCGCGCCAGCCTCCGGCCGTGAAGCGGGTGACGTCGGCGGGGGTTGCCGCAGCCAAGCCCGCGGCGATGAGGTGGGGGGCGTGGCTGGTGGCGGCGAGGATTCGGTCGTGGTCCTTCGGTGGCATCAGAAACACCGTCGAGCCGAGTGCCGCCCAGAACTCCGCCACCTGGGAGGTATCCTCCTCGGGCGTCCCCTTGGCGGGCGTGACGACGGTCAGACGCCCCTCGAACAGGCCGGCGTCGGCGGCCACCGGGCCGCGGCGGTGGCTGCCGGCGATCGGGTGGGCGCCGACGAACCGGCAGTGACGGCGCTTCCGGCGCCGCTCCCAGCGGGCCACGATCGAGCCTTTCGTACTCCCGGCATCAGTGAGCAGCGTCCCCGGACGGGCAACGCCGTCGATGGCCTCGAGGAGGGGGCCGATCGTCGACACGGCGGAGGCGACGACGACCAGATCGGCCTGGGCGACCCCAGCGGCGAGGTCGGTCGTCGTTTCGTCGACGATCCCACGCTGCTGCGCTTCTTCCAGCGACGCGGCCGTCCGCCCGACACCGACGACCCGCCCCGCCAGACGGCGCGACTTCAGCGCCAGGCCGACCGACCCGCCGATCAGACCCACTCCCACGATGGCGACGCACGGCCACGGCGGGGATGGCTGCCTGGGAGCCTTCATGGGATGGGTTGGAGGGCTTTCGGGCGGCGGTGGGCTCGGAGGCAGGGGTGAAGCTGCCCAGCGAGCGTTTTCTACCAGATGGCGGGACGATGTGTTAGGGTCGGGCGTCAGTGGGGCGGCCGGGGCTCGTCTGCTCCCGGGGGGACTTGAGAGGATTCGGTTTCCGAGGTCATGGAACCATGGCGTACACCGCCCAGATGCCGACGAAACTCCTGGCCGAGATCCTCGGCCGGATGGCGCTGTCGCTCGCGGCCGGGATCGGGGTGCGGCGGGCCTGGAAGGGGGAGGTGGAACGCGTTCCCCGGCGCTGGCGCGGGGCCATGGAGACGGTCGGGCAGGCCCTCGGCGCAGGGGAGAGCCTGTCGGAGGCGATGGCCCTGGCGGGCGAAACCTTCCCACCGCTGATCCGTGGGATGGTGTCGGTCGGCGACCGCACCGGTCACGAGGCGGAGACGCTCCGCGAACTGGCGCGGATGCTCGACCAGGTGGTGCGGACCCGCCGCGCGTTCGTCCGTGGGCTCGTCTGGCCCGGATTTCAACTGGCGATCGCGATCCTCGTGATCGGTTTCCTGATCTGGGTGGCCGGGGGGATCCGCGACGAACAGAACAAGCCGATCGACATCCTCGGCTTCGGTCTCGTCGGTTCCGCCGGGCTGGCCGCGTACCTGTCGATCGTGGCGTTCCTCGCCATCGCCGGGGTTGTGGCGGGAAGGATGGCCGTGGCGAGCTGGCGCCGAAGCGGCATCGTCCGCCGCGTGGTCTCCCCGCTGCCGGTGATCGGCTCGGCGGCGCGGGCTGCGGAAGCGGCGGCCTGGTGCCGGGCGGCGAGCCTCGCCAGCGCCGCCGGCCTCGACGCCGGGACTCTCGTCCGTCTCGGGGCCACCGTGGCGCCGGGCATCCCGCTCGACGCCGACCGGGTCGAGCGCCGCCTCCGGGAGGGGGCGACCCTCGCCGACACGCTCCGCGAAAGCGGCGGGTTTCCACCGGCGCTCATCGAGGGGGTGATCGCCGGTGAACTGACCGGCAACACCGCCGAGGTCCTCGATCGCCTGGCGCGCGACTACGACGAGGAGGCACGGCAACGATTCGAGGCCTCGGCGCAGGTGGCAGGATTTGTCGTCTGGGGGCTCGTTGCGGCCCTGATCGCCCTCGTCATCTTCCGCATCTTCTCTTTTTACGTGGGGGCCATCCAGGCCCTGGCCGGTTGACGATGATGGAGGTGGCTGCCGTGAGGTCCCCAGCGCCTGCCGGCCAAGACTCGAGGGCCCGACCGTGATCCGCCCGTCACCGCTCCTTCCCGCGCTCCTCGCGGCGGCCTTCCTGGTCGCCGCCGCGCTGCCTACCCGCAGTGCCGACGATCGCCCCGCGGAACGGGAGGAGGAGCGCGGAGAGGATCACGCTCGTGCGGACCGGTCCCCGGGGGCTGCTCCCCCGTCCCAGCAGGCGCTGATGACGGCGCGGGGGTTCGTCAGGTATCGGGGGGCTTGGCGGACCAGCCAAGAGATCGAGCTGATCGAGCGATCGGAGCGGGAGACGGTGACCCAGAAGCAGTGGGGCCCGCGGCTGGAGAAGCTGCGCCGTCGGCTCGACGATCCGGCCACCTCGGCAACGGCCGCCGAAGAGCTCCGCGAGATCGTCGATCCGGCGGCGGTGCCGAGCTTGGGGGACGCGGTCGCGCGGGAGCCGGTGCCGCAGGTGCGGGCCTTCCTCCTCGAAGCCCTGGCGCGGATCGGGACGCCCGACGCTATCGCGCTCATCGTCCAGGTGGCGATCGACCATACCGATCCCGACACCCGGCTGACCGCGGTCGAGCGTCTCCAGGCGATCGGCCCGCGGATCGCCGAGCCCGCGCTCGTGGCGGCCCTCGGCGGGCCCGACAACGCGCGCCTCAATCGCGCTGCCGAGGCGATCGGGGCGCTCGGGCTGGTGGGGGCGGCGGCGCCGCTGGTCGGCGCCTTGGAGACGGACCATGTCGTGATCGCCTCCGACGGTCGCCAGGCGGGGCAGACGAGTGTGGCGTTCGGAAACTCCGGCGGCGACGGCCTGTCACTCGGCGGGGGGCCGAAGCAGGGGAAGGTCCGCCTCCGAAACGAAGCGGCCCTGGCCGCTCTCGTGCGGATCTCCGGGCAGGACTTCCAGTGGAATCTCCCGGCCTGGCGGCAGTGGCTGGCCAGACGGGATCTCGCCGAGCCGGTCGACCTCCGCCGCAGCCGCTGACGGCCTGCTTCAGGCGGCCTGCTTCAAGTGGATCGTTCAGGCCGCCTGCCGCCCGCGCCGCGGGAACCACACCGGCTCGAGGACGAGCAGCGCCACCCGGTTTTCGAGGTTCGGTCGGAAGACGACCAGGAGGAGCACCGGAAGGAACCAAGCCATGAACAGCCCGCCGTCGTGCGCCTTCCAGAACTGGCTGCCGATGAGGACGGCGGCGGTGCAGCTCATGAGCGTGCCGAGGTTCTTCGGGGAGGGCCAGATCGCGAGGGTCCCCATCATGGCGACGAAGGCTGCCAGCACCGGGAGCCTGAAGACGGCATCGTTGACCGGAAGGGCCCAGAACCCCTCGAGTGTGACCTCGTTGGGGAAGATCCAGCCGAACATCTGCCGCAGCTGGCCGGAGAAGATCGCGGTGTTGGGTGACCGCAGCGCCAAAGCGGCAACCAGGAGCGCCAGGGCCACGGCGACGCCGACGGCGAACCGGCGGATCCCACGCTCCCAGTAGAAACTGCACCATAGCGGGAGGAGGAAGACAGGATAATAGGTCGTCCCCATCGCCATCCCGATGAGAAACCCCGAGGCGAGTGGGATCCGGTAGCAGGCGATCGCCCAGATGACCAGCGCCCCGGGGAGGGCATGGTCGACCCGCCCGGTCATGATCGCCGTGTAGGGGAGGAGGAGGTAGAGGACCGCCGCGGCGATCCCCAGGCGGGCGTTCTCGAAGTGCCGCCAGCCGGTGAACACCATCCCGGCGACGATCGCCAGTTGCGAGAGGATCGCCATTACCCGGGCGGTGGTCTCGTTGACGATCCGCGCGTCCCCGGCGGCCTCGACCGTCCCCTTTCCATCGGCCTCAGGGGAGAAGATCCGCTGCGTCGAGATCCGCGGGAGGAGAAAGAGGAGCGGGTAGCCGGGGCCGAGGCGCTCGAGGGGATCGACCTGGTCTGGCGCTTGGGCTTCCGTCCGCGACGCGGCGGCGGCGGCGGCGATGTCTGACTGCTGGGGGCGCGACGTGATCACGTTGGCGAGGAGGAACACGAGGAGCGAGCTCCCCAGGAATACTAGCCCCCCCGTCGTCAGATTCGGCTCGAGGAGCGGCCGGCGGACCATCATCGAGTCGAACAGCATCCGCACCAGGAATGCCGCCGACACCGAGAAAAGCCAGATGTAACCGAGCTGGTGCGCTGCCTGGTTGGCCCGGAAACTCCCGTACTCCACCGCCAGCAATCCCGGTGCGAACAGGATCAGGCCGACGAGATCGAGGTTTCTCACGCTCCAGACGCGGTTGAACTTGAAGAACAGCGCGATCGAGAGGAGCGACGAGAGGTAGAACCACGTCGTCGGATTGACGCGGTAGTAATGGAACAGGATGTCGCTCATGCACACGCTCGTGGCAAGGGACCGCTCCCGGCCCGCGTTTCCGCCCCTGGCGTCCGATCCGGGGCGAGGACCTGGCGCCGCGGAGTCCTCGCTGGCTCCAAAGGCGGTGATCCGGCGGGCACTGCGGTCGCTGTGGCCGACGTCGGGATTCACCCCGCCAGAGTACGGCGTGGACTTCGCTTTTGAAAGCCACGGCCCCCCCGTTGCCGTCCGCGGCGGGGAGGCGGGCCCGGTTCGGGGGGCAAAAAGGAGCGAGCCGGGGCAGGGTTCACCCCGCCCCGGCCCCTCCGGGATCATCGTTTTGGTGCCGGCTTGAGGCCCACCGCGCCTCGTCGCCGGCCGCTCAGCCTTTGTCAGTCAGCGTTCGCCGTCTCGCCCCCGGCCCGGGTGACGAGCGCCGCGTAGATGCGGATCGTGATGTCAGACGAGAGGAGACGCACCGAGCCGTCCCCGAACACATGGTTGGCACCGGCCGAGTGGAAGGCGTACGGCTCGCCAGTTCCCTCGGTGCCGTAGACCGCCCCCTTGTAGGGTGCGGTCTCGACGCTCTCGCCGTTGGTGACGTTGACGGCGCCAGTGGCACTCGGGCCCCCAAAGAGCGTGCCGTCGGGGGACGAGCCGTCGAAGGCGAAGTCGCTCGCCGGGCGGCACCAGCCGCCGCCGTTGATCCGCCGGGCGGGGAACGCCCCGCTGCCGTTGTCGGCCCGCTTGCCGCGGGTCCACTTGTAGGGCCGGCCGGCCGATTCAGCGATCGCGATCGTCCTTGAACTGCCGTCGATGCAGTCAGCCAGACGCACCTTGACAGTGCCGTTGTAGTCCTTCGGCATGAAGCCGTCGCCCGAGCTCGCCTTCTGGGCTCCCTGGGCCGCGTTGTTGGCAATGTCGGCGAGGTTGTCGCTGATCGTGCCGCCGTTGGCCAGCCGCGAGTCTACGAACGTCGTCGGCGAGTAGTCGGTCGTGGCGCAGAACAGGCCGACGGTGGCGAAGCCGTTCCCGGCCGCGTTGACCACCGCCTTGATGTCAGCGACGGGGTAGCCACTCGCGGTCGAGCCGGTGTCGGGGTCACCGTCGGCACCGGTGCCCGGCGCAGTGGGGCAGCTGAACGTCTGGAGCTTCGTCGTCGCCAGGACTGCGTTGGGGATCTGGAAGCCCCCGGCCGTGTTCGCCGTCAGGCTGCTCCAATTCTGCGAGAAATCCCAGCGGTTGCCGAGGTTGCCTTCCTCGAAGAAGGGGAGGAGGCGCGTCACCCACGCGATGCGGGCCGCGCCGTTGTTGGGACGCTGGCTGTTGGGAAGGACTCGTTTGGCGCCTTCGTGGTTGAGGATCGCCAAGCCGATCTGCTTGAGGTTGTTGGAGCACTTCGAACGGTTGGCGGCCTCACGGGCAGCCTGAACGGCCGGAAGCAGCAGCCCGACAAGGGTGCCGATGATCGCGATCACCACGAGCAGCTCGACGAGCGTGAACGCCCGTCGCGCGGGAACGGAGCGGATGGACATGGGGGATTCCTCGAGGGAAAGGGATGAAGGGAAAGCGAAATGAATGGGAGATGGGCTGGGGACCAGATCGGGGCGGGCCTGATCGGGGCGAACCAGCCGGCAGTGAGAGAGACCAGGAAACCGGGACGGAACGAAAGGCTCAGCGGAGCCGTCGCTTCCCTCCGGTTATTCCGGTCGGTACTGCAGACGGAACAGATAATCGGCTTTTGACGGTTGTGCCTTGATGTTTATCGAAACGGTCAACAAACTTGCCATCGCTATCTTATCAATACGATCGTCTTGGTCAAGATTCATTCTTGTCTGTTTTTTTAGCCGTTTTTCGATTTTGGGGCCTCCCTTTCCCAGATGGGGAGAGGGGGAATCCTCCGCCGGTCCTGCCGATCCGGTGCGGGGTGGGTGGGGACGACGGGCGTGGGACGGCGTGGTGGGAAGGGCGCAGACGGCTTCAGCGCTGATCGCTCTGGGGCAGACGGGTTTTTTCGGTCCGTTCGATCTGGACGACAACCCCATCCTGGACGATCGCCAAGACCGAGCCGTACCGGAGGCCCCGGAGGGCGTCGTCGATCCGGTCGAGCGCTGGATGGCGGGGGGGGGAATCGTCTTTCGGCGAAAGCGAGGGGGGAAGACTGCTCATGGCTGGAAGCTCGTGACGGGGCTGGGAACAGGGGTCAGATGACATACTCCGGGTCGGGCAGGAAGACGCGGACATGCCGCGGCGTGATCGACACCGCTTCGCCCGGCTGGAGGCCGAGCTCGCGGGCCGCTGCCGAAGGGAGATCGACGTGGAGATCGCTCCCTCCCTCCTGCGGCTGGCAGGTGATGCGCGTGATCGGGCCGGTGCGCGTTTGGCGGAGCACCGTCGCTGCGAGGCTCGTGCCCTGAGGCGCTTCCGACGGACCGCCGGAAGGGGCGCGGGCGATGTCGAGCTCGTGGGGGCGGAGGTAGACGCGGGCCGTGCGGGCCTGGGCGTGGGGGTAGTCGGGATAGTCGATCGGCACGCCATGCCAGAAGGCCAGGCCGTTCTCCACCCGGCCGTGATAGACGTTCACATTGCCGAGGAAGTCCATCACGAAAGGCGTGGCCGGCTTGTCGAAGACCTCTTCGGGCGTGCCGCGCTGCTCGACGTGGCCCTCGTTCATCACGACGACGTCGTCGGCCAGTTCGAAGGCCTCCTCCTGATCGTGGGTCACGAACACGGTCGTCATGCCGATCTCGTCGTGGAGGCGGCGGAGCCACTGCCGCAGTTCGACGCGCACCTTCGCATCGAGGGCCCCGAACGGCTCGTCGAGGAGGAGGATCCGCGGGCGGATCGCCAGCGCCCGGGCGAGGGCCACTCGCTGGCGCTGGCCGCCGGAGAGCTGCGCGGGCTTCCGCGAACCGAGGTTGTCGAGGCGCACCAGATGGAGAAGTTCGTCGACCCGGGCCTTGACCTCGGCCTGCGGGGCTTTCCGCACCCGCATCCCGAAGGCGATGTTCTCGAACACGCTCATGTGGCGGAAGAGGGCATAGTGCTGGAACACGAAGCCCACTTCCCGCTGTCGGGCGTGGCGGTCGGTGATGTCGGTGCCATCCTCTTCGATCCGGCCGGCATCGGGCCACTCAAGCCCGGCGATGATCCGCAGGAGCGTCGTCTTGCCAGAGCCCGAGGGGCCGAGGAGCGCCAGGAGCGTCCCCTGGGGGACGTCGAGCGAGACGTTGTCGAGCGCCTTGAAGGTGCCGAACGATTTGGAGACCCCGTCGACGCGAATGCTCATGGTCCAAGACCTCCCGTGGTCGGGTCGGTATCGGCGCCGGGGGCCCGGGCCGCTTCGAGTTCCTGCGATTCCGTTTCCAGCTGTCGCTCGATGAACACCTTGGCGACGAGCGTCAGGAGGGCGAGGGCCGCCAGCACGCTCGCCACCGCCATCGAGGCCGGCGTGCGGTATTCCTGGAAGAGTTTTTCGACGCGCAGCGGCATCGTGTCGGTGGCGCCGGCGATGTGGCCGCTGACGACGTAGACGGCGCCGAACTCCCCCATGGCGCGGGCGTTGGCGAGGACGACCCCGTGGAGCAGGGCCCAGCGGATGTTGGGGAGCGTCACACGCCAAAACACCTGCCAGCCGTTGGCCCCGAGGCTGACCGCCGCCATCTCCTCCTCCGGTCCGATCGCCTCCATCACCGGGATCAACTCGCGCACCACCAGCGGCAGGGTCACGAACGTCGTGGCGAGGACGAGCCCCGGCCAGGCGAAGATCACCTTCACCGCCAGCCAGGCGAGGGTCGGCCCCAACAGTCCCTGCCGACCGAAGATCAGCACCAGCGCCAATCCGGCGACCACCGGGGAGACGGAGAAGGGGACGTCGAACAGCGACACCAGGAGCGAGCGCCCCGGAAAGCGGAAGCGGGCGACGAGCCAGGCCGCCGCGACGCCGAAGATCGTGTTGATGAGCACCGCGATGGGGGCGACGGTGAGCGACAGCCAGATGGCATGGCGCGTGTCGGGGTCGTGGGCCAACGCCTCCCACCACGCCTGTGGGCCATTGGAGAAGGCATCAACGAAGACGCTCGCCAGCGGCGCGACGATGAGCAGGCCGACGGTCGCCACCGCACCCGTGATGAGGAGCAGGCCAAGGGGGCTGGTGGCGGTGGCGGCGTGGCGGGGTTTGGAGGTCATCGCAGGTCAGAGGTGTCACTGGGAGTTGCGGACGAGACGCTGCTGGAGGACGTTGACGACGACGAGCATCGACAGCGACATGCCGAGGAGGACGACGGCGATCGCGGTCGCCTCGGCGTAGGCGAACTCCTCGAGGCGGGAGACGATCAGCACCGGGGCGATCTCCGTCTTGAACGGCATGTTGCCGGAGATGAAGACGACCGAACCGTACTCCCCCAGCGCTCGAGCCAACGCCAGAGCGAAGCCGGTGACCACGGCGGGAAGGATGCCGGGGAGCACGACCCGGAAGAAGGTCTGGCTGCGGCTCGCCCCGAGCAGCCGGGCCGCTTCCTCGGTGTCTTTGTCGAGGCTCTCGATGACCGGTTGGACGACCCGGATCGCAAACGGCAGGCTGACGAACACGAGCACGAGCACGATCCCGAGGAGCGAATATGCCCCCTTGATCCCCACCGGCACCAGCCACTGGCCGAGCCACCCCTTCTCGACATACAGGGTCGAGTAGACGAGGCCCGCCACTGCGGTGGGGAGGGCCAGCGGCACGTCGACAAGGGCATCGAGGATCCGCCGCCCCGGGAACTCCAGACGGACGAGCACCCAGGCGACGAGGAGCCCGAGAAGCGAACTGATGACCGCGGCTGTCAGCGAAGAGCCGAGCGACACCGTGTAGGCTGCCCGGGCCCGTGGTGTCCACGCCGCCGCAAGGAATCCTGCCGGGCCGAGCGAGGCTGCGCGGAGAATCAGCACGGCCAGCGGAATGACGACGAGTCCGACGATCATCAGCGACGTGATCGCCGCGCTGATGCCAAAGCCGGGAAGGACGGTGCGGTGGCGGGCGCGGCGGATCGGGGGCGACGGTTGACGAAGGAGAACGAATCTCTCGGCCGGGGGGCCCTCGCGCCGGTTCGAGATCGACGGTGTGGGTGGTGTGTTCATGGGGAAATGACGATCGGTTCCGACAGGAGGGAGGGCGAGCGGCAGGCGGGCACCGGGCTCATTTCGTTCCCCCGGCCGGTTGATAGATCTTGTCGAACTCCCCCCCCTCGCCGAACAGGGTCTTCATCGCGTTGTCCCAGGAGCCGGCGACGAACGTGATGTCGAAGGTTTCAATCTCGGGAAAGCCCTCCGGTGGCCCCTTGGCATCGGCAACCCAGGGGCGGTAGTGGTGTTTGGCGACGATCGCCTTCCCCTCCGGCGAGTAGAGGAACCCGAGGTAGGCCTCGGCGGCGTGTCGCGTCGCCTTTCGGTCGACGTTCGTATCGACGACGGCCACCGGCGGATCGACGCGGATCGACCGCTTCGGGTAGACGATCTCGAGGGCCCCCTTCGATTCGTCGACTTCGAGATGGGCCTCGTTCTCGAACGTCAGGTGGACGTCGCCGATCTCCTTCTGCGAGAAGGTGGCGGTGGCCGCCCGGGCGCCGGTGTCGAGGACGGGCGTGCGCCGGTAGAGCCGTTCGACGTAGCCCCGCGCGTCGTCGGCCGAGCCCCCGGCGGCTAGGACCGAGCCCCAGGCGGCCAGGAAGCTGTATTTCCCGTTGCCCGACGTCTTCGGATTGGGAGTGATGATCTCGATGTCGTCCCGGTCAATGTCCGGCCAGTCGGAGATCCCCTTGGGATTGCCTTTGCGAACGACGAACACGACGACCGAGTGGTAAGGGATCGAGTCGTTGTCGAAGCGCTGCTGCCAGTCAGCCTTCACGAGCCCTGCCCGGGCGATCGCCTCGACATCGGGCCAGGTGGCGAGGGTCACGATGTCGGCATCGAGACCATCGACCACGGCCCGCGACTGGCTCCCCGAGGCGGCGTGCGACTGCTTGATGCTGACCTTGGTGCCGTGCTCAGCCTGGTAATGCTCGGCGAAGGCCGTATTGATGTCTTTGTAGAGCTCGCGCGTCGGATCGTAGGAGACGTTGAGGAGCTCGATGGCCGACGGCTTCGATCCACTCTCACCTGTCGGTTTGGCGCAGCCCGAGGTCAGCGCGGCGAGGATGATGACGGCCAGGGTCGTCAATCGGAGGCAGGGGCGGAGGGGGTGAGGCGCGGGCATCGGCAGGGAACCTCGAGGGGCAAACGGTGGGGCGGGACACGAGCGTGAGGAGTCTGAAGCCTGTAGTCTGACGTTCATCACCAAAATCGTCAACATCGTCAAGTATGATCAAGAAACGTGAGAAAGCCCGCCTGAAAAAGACTTCCAGGCGGGCTCTTTGGATTGGTCCCGGACGACGCAGACTACCCCCTCCGGCGGGCCGTTGGGCACGGTCCGGGGGTAGTGGTCCACGCTCCGGGAGTTTTTGCAAGTCGGTTCAGCAGACGCAGGTGCCGCAGCAGACCGGGACGCCGCCGAAGCAGACGGTGCAGGCGCAGCCGGCTTGGCAGCAGGCGGCGAGGCACTCGCAGCAGCCCTGGGTCAGCTTGCAGCAATCCTTGTCGCCGGAGCGGCAGGTGATGCAGACCCCCTTGGCCGTCGCTTCGCAGGTGCAACTGCAGAAGCAGAGATTGCACTGGGCCACGCAGATCCCGTTTTTCGTGCAGGCGCAGCTGCACATCCCCTCCGCGAGGCTGCGGCAGAGGTTTTGAAGTGTCCCGCAGGAGGCCTGGTCGGGGCATTCGCAGTGGATCTTGAAGCCGTCGGCACACTTTTCAAACCGCAGCGTGCACCGGGGTACGGCGCACCACGCCGGAGCCGGGCCGACGCCGTGTTGGGCTGGGCCTTGAGCTGCACCGTGGTGCAAGCCGGAGGCGGTACGGTCCGCCAGCCCAGAACCCATGGTCAATCCGTTCGCCATGGAAATCTCCTTTGTCAGGCCCCGGGAATCCGTCGGGGGTGCCGGCGGGCAGCGGAGCGGGTCGATCCCTCCGGACTGTCCGGAGAGGGCGGGACAGTAGTCGGTGAGACGCCCTGACGGCAACGGGGTTTTTGCCGGTCGCGACGCCCTCTTCCGGCCTGATCGGAGCGATTGTTCCGGCTGCGCCCGGGTCCCCGAGCCGCCGCACGGCTCGGGGCTCGGCCGGTTCGATACCTACCGGGGGGAAGTGCCGCCGGGCGGACCACCCCCGGATCGACGTGGACACGAGGAACGGGACATGGGCGTCAACCGGATCGTCATGCAAAACGGCGTCGTCTGGTGGTTGCCGCCGCTGCGTGCCAGGGATGAGGCCGAGCGTGCCCCGCCCCGCCCCGCGCGTCGCCCGCGCCGGGACGGGTCGCGCCGCGACCCCACCCGGGCCCCGCGGGATGCGTCGTCTCCGCCCCCGACGGGATTCGTCCCCCTCTCGTCGCTCGGCATTCCCGGCCTCGACTCGATCCTCTTCACCCATGCCGATTTCTATCGCGAGGCCTACGATCGGGCAGTGCGTGATCGGCAGGAGGGTGAGGCCGGCCCGCCGCGGGCCGAGCCGGCCGGGGCCGATCCGATGCCCGGCTCCGACGAGGGCCCCGGCTCCGCGGGTGACGCACGGCGGCCGGAATGGTAGGGTTTGGCCGGACCGGGTGCGACCCCCGGCTGTTCTCCCTCCGCGGGGCCCTGTCCGATGATCGACAATCTGCTCGCCGGTAACGCCAAGTTCGTCGACACCGAGTTCGCTCCGAACGCCGATTACTACCACGCCTTGGCCGCGCAGCAGCGGCCCAAGGTGCTGTGGATCGGCTGTTCCGATTCGCGCGTCAGCGAACACCAGATGACCGACTCGAAGCCGGGGACGATGTTCGTCCACCGCAACGTCGCCAACATCGTCGCCTTCAACGACGTCAACATCTCGGCGATCCTCGAGTACGGCGTTGTCCACCTGAAGATCGAGGACATCATCGTCTGCGGGCACACCCGCTGCGGCGGCATCGCCGCCATCGAGGATGGTGTCCACGAGAACTACATCGCCGACTGGCTCTGCATCGCCACCGGCGCCAAAGAGGCCGCCGATCGGATCGCGCTCGAGCGCGGGCTCGACCGGGAGCAGAAACTCGCGGTCCTCACCGAGGAGAACGTCAAGCTCCAGATCAAGCACCTCCGCAATCTCGCGCTCATCAGGAACCTGCACACCAAGGGATCAGTGCCGCGGATCCATGGTTGGCTCTACCGCGTCGAGACCGGCACGGTCGATGTCCTCGTCGACGGCCGCGGGGAAACGCCCCGGTCGGGCTCCCCAGCCAAGGCCATGAAGGCCGTCGTGGGCCATGGCGCGAAGAAGCCGGCTGCGAAAAAGACGCGGAAGCGATGAAGGTCGGCAGGGTTCCCCGTCGGGGGTGGCGGGCAGCAGACCGGCATCGACGCAATCGCCCCTCCTTGTCTATCATGCCCCAGCGGCAGCGATGTGGCGTACCTTGCTCGGTGGCCCGCTGCCGACATCCGACGGGGAGGTGTGTCTATGGCCAACAGCGCGTCGTGGCGTTGGGTCGCAGGGATGGCCCTTGTGGTCGCCGCGGTGTCGGCCCGGCCGGCCCGGGGCGTCGTCATCGATCGGGTCAACGCCGGATCGGCGAACATGACCGCCCCGGCCGATGACCCGGGCTGGAACAACGTCGGGGCGATCTCGATCGGCGCCGGGGTCTATCTCGGCTACGGCTGGGTGCTGACGGCCAACCACATCGGCAGCGGGGCCGGCATCACCCTCGGTGGCGTGACCTACACCATGGCTCCCGGTACCGGCCACCAACTCACCAATGCCGGGGCATCCGGGCAGTCGACATTCACCGATCTCTACATGTTCCAGCTCCAGGGAGCCCTGCCGAACCTGCCGGCCGTCCGCATCGCCAGCAGTGCTCCGGCCAATGGCGACACCGTCACGATGATCGGTCGGGGGAGCATCCAAGAGGCCAACCGGACCTTCTGGAACGTCGACACATCGGCGGGTCCATTAGGTCCGTGGGTCTGGACGGAGACGATCCCAGCTTCCGCCAACTATGCAGGCTACAAGACCGTTGGTGGGGGGACGATGCGGTGGGGCACGAACGCCATCTTTGGCAGCGGTTGGTTCAACGTCGCCGGGGTCGACGTCCTCGGCCTGGGAACGACGTTTGATCGGGGCGTCTCGGACAACGAAGCCCAGGTCGTCGTCGGTGATTCGGGCGGCGCCGTGTTCGTGAAACAGGCCGGAGAGTGGAGCCTTGCCGGCATCATCATTGCCACGGACACGTGGGTGGATCAGCCGGGGGGGGCTTACACGGCGGTGTACGGCAACGCCTCCTTGTTTGCCGATCTCTCCTACTACCGGCCGCAGATCATGGCCCTGGCGGTGCCGGAGCCTGCCGCCATGACGCAGCTGATCGCTGCCGGCGGGATCGGCGTCGGTGTCTGGTGGTTCCGGCGCCGGCGCGCGGGCTGACTCCCAGGGTGGGGGGGCGATGCGGCTTTTCCCCTCCGACCGCAAAGACGCGGAAGCGGTGAAGGTCGGCCGGGGTTCCCGTCGGAGGGCCCTGGGCAGAAGACCGTCATCGATTGAGTCTCCCCCCTTGTGTATGATTCTCGCCAGCGGCGATGTGGCGTGACACGCTCGATGGCCCGCTGCCGACATCCGGAGGGCAGGTATGTCTATGGCCAACAGCGCGTTGAGATGTTGGGTCGCTGGGATGGCCCTTGTGATCGCCGGGGTGTCGGCCCGGCCGGTCCGGGGTGTCGTCATCGATCGGGTCAACGCCGGATCGGCGAACATGACCGCGCCGGCCGATGACCCGGGTTGGAACAACGTCGGGGCGATCTGGATCGGCGCCGGGGTTTATCTCGGCTACGGCTGGGTGCTGACGGCCGACCACATCGGCAGCGGGGCCGGCATCACCCTCGGTGGCGTGACCTACACCATGGCTCCCGGTACCGGCCACCAGCTCACCAATGCCGGGGCATCCGGGAAGTCGACACTCACCGATCTCTACATGTTCCAGCTCCAGGGAGCCCTGCCGAACCTGCCGGCCATCCGCATTGCCAGCATTGCTCCGGCCAATGGCGACACCGTCACGATGATGGGTCGGGGTAGCCTCCAAGAGGCCAACCGGACCTTCTGGAACGTCGACACATCGGCGGGTTCGTCGGGTCCGTGGGTCTGGACGGAGACGACCGAAGCTTCCGCCAACTATGCAGGCTACAAGACCATCGGTGGGGGGACGATGCGGTGGGGCACGAACGTCATCGATTACAACGATTGGTTCCTCGACGGGTATGACTTCTTCGCCCTGGGAACGACGTTTGACCGGGGCGTCTCCAACAACGAAGCCCAGGTCGTCGTCGGTGATTCGGGCGGTGCCGTGTTCGTGAAACAAGCCGGAGAGTGGAGCCTTGCCGGCATCATCATCTCCCAGGGAGAGTTTCCGCAGCAGCCGGGGAGGAGTTACACGGCGGTGTACGGCGGCGGCTCCTACTTTGCCGATCTCTCCTATTACCGGCCGCAGATCATGGCCCTGGTGGTGCCGGAGCCTGCCGCCATGATGCAACTGCTCGCTGCCGGCGGGATCGGCGGCGGTGTCTGGTGGTTCCGGCGCCGGCGCGCGGGCTGACTCCGGGGTGGGGGGGCGATGCGGCTTTTCCCCTCCGACCGCTATCCCCTGTCGCTCCCCGCGGGGCACCGCTTCCCGGTCGAGAAGTACCGGGAGCTGCGGTTGCGACTGGATGCCGAGGCGGCGGCTGGCGCGGCGCTGGAGTTCATCGAGCCACACGCGGCCACCGACGAAGAGCTCCTCCGCGTCCACGAGCAGGGTTATGTCGGCCGGGTGATGGCCGGCACCCTGACGCCGGCCGAGGTCCGGCGGATCGGGTTTCCCTGGAGCGAAAGCCTCGTCGCCCGGTCGCTGCGGAGCACCGGCGCCGCGGTCGACGCGGCGGCGGCGGCGCTCGAGGATGGGATCGCCGCCAGCCTTGCCGGAGGCACCCATCATGCGGGGAGCGACTGGGGAGAGGGCTACTGCGTGTTCAACGACACAGCGGTGGCGGCGCGGGAGATGCAGGCCCGGGGGAACGTCGAGCGGGTGGCGATCCTCGATCTCGATGTCCACCAGGGGAACGGCACGGCCCAGATCTTCGCGGCCGATCCCTCGGTGTTCACCGTGTCGGTCCACGGCGCCCGCAATTTCCCGCTCCGCAAGGTTCCCGGCGACCTCGACCTCGGCCTCGAGGACGGTGCCGACGACGCCACCTACCTGGCGGCGGTGGACGCGGCGATCGACGGCGCCATGGGGGGGAGGGGGCCCGATCTGCTCCTCTACATCGCCGGGGCCGACCCCTATGCAGGGGATCGGCTCGGGAGGCTCGGCGTCAGCCGTGCCGGGCTGCTCGAACGCGACCGGCGGGTGCTCACCGCGGCGGAGTCGGCCGGAGTACCGGTGGGAATCGTCTGCGGGGGGGGCTACTGTGAAGACATCGGGGCGATCGTCGAGATCCATGCCGCGACGATGCTCCTGGCGGCCGCGATGCTGGCGGCCCGCCGGAGCTGACCGGTGCCGGCTTCGGCCGATCCCAGAGACGGCCGCCGCGGCAGGCCCCGCCTCTGCCAGCCTCGTGCCCCAGGAGGTGGGGGTGAAATCGCCGGCCGCGGCTTGCCGGTCAGTCCATCAGACCGTAGGCTTGAGATCAGGGTTCAGGTCTGGGAGCGGGGGATTTCCTTCCATCGGCGACGTCTGCCCCACCGTTTTTCATCCCCATGTTGCGTGGCCGAAGGCATCGCAAGGGGGGGCGTGGGCGGTGGTGCAGTTCGGTTCGTTCGTTGTCCGATGACCAGTACTGCGCCTCATCTTCCGGCGAATTGTTTCATTCTTTTCTTCCAGCTGGAGAATCGTCATGGGTGCCCGAATCGAAACCGTTCCCGGGGTGGTCGCCGTTCGGCGCCCGGCCCGGGGGTTTACGTTGGTCGAGTTGCTGGTGGTGATCGCTATCATCGGCACGCTCGTCGGCCTCCTCCTCCCGGCGGTGCAGTCCGCCCGTGAGGCGTCGCGCCGGGTCAAATGCAGCAACCAACTCAAGCAGCTCGGACTCGCGGTGCAAAACCACCACGACACCCGGCAGTTTCTCCCTACCGGCGGCTGGTGGTGGGGAGCGTGGTCGTTCAACAACGGTATGCCCGCCACCGGCGTCAAGCAGTACGCCGGCTGGGGCTACCAGATCCTCCCCTATCTCGAGAACGAGGCCCTTTGGCTCGGCAACGGCGCCAAGGATGTCGACGGCAATGGTTCGCTTGCCGATTGGGAGCGCTTCTACAAGGCTCGTGGCACGCCGGTGGCGCAGTATTTCTGCCCCAGCCGTCGTTCCTCCTCCGATGGCGTGAAGTCGTCGGGCGAATGGTATGGCGCTCCGTTCCCCGGCGGCCGGGCTCCCTACGCCCAGACCGATTACGCCGGCAACAGCCTCGACACGGGCGACAATTGGCTCGGTGGCGAGGGGGCTCCGTGGCACAACGAAGGGGACGGCCCGATCTTCCGGGTCGACGGCGATCAGCAAAACATCGACCTCCGCAAGGTGGCGACGTTTGCCAGCATCCGGGACGGCACGACGAACGTGATCCTCCTCGGTGAGAAGGCCCTCGACAACGACAACTGCAAGGGGAACATGTGCGGCGACGACAACGAGGGCTACACCGCCGGCTGGGATCACGACACGATGCGGCACACCGGCTTCGTGCCGCAGACCGACGGCGACCGCTCGGGGACCTGGCATGGCGACGGCCGCTTCGGCTCTGCCCATCCGACGGTCGTCAACGTCGTGCTCTGTGACGGCTCGGTGCGGGGCATCACCTACAACATCAACGAGACGATCTGGCGGCGGATGGGCCACCGCGACGACGGAAAGATGGTGGAATACTGATGACGATGTTCTCGACGACCGCGACGTTTTCGCGGCGGACAGCCCTTGTGCCACTCTGTCTGTTGCTCGCTGGCGCCACCGCCCTCACCGGCTGTGGTCGGACGAGCTACAAGACCGAGCCGGAGTTCAAGATCAGCGGGAAGATCCTCCGGGGGGGCAATCCGCTCCCCCTCGACCCGGTGATGGCTGCTGCCAAGGCCGCGAGCGTCAACATCAAGTTCGTTCGGACCGACGGCAGCGGTGGGGCTGACTTCTCCGAATCGGCCTTTGCCGACGAGTCAGGGGCCTTCACCATCAAGCTGCCGAAGGGGAAGTACCGGGTGTCGGTCGCTCACATGAACGGCCGGCAACCGGGCGACAATCTCCAGGGCAAGTTCGGTGACCGGAAGTCGAAGATCGAGAAGGAGATTTCCGGCGAGATGCCCGAGCTCGTCATCGAGCTCGACGACTACAAGTAACCGCCGCTGCCCGCGGCACGGTTCACGGAAACCAAGACGGCCCGGTCGGCAAGCGCCGACCGGGCCGTTCTCGTTTATTCCTCGTCCTCGGTCTCGTCTTCCTCGGAGGCGAACACGAAGGCCGCCCGTCGCGGGGCCGGCATCGGGGAATTGGGGCCGCGGACGCTCCGCCAGACGATCTCATTGAGAAGGAGATCGTCGGCGGCATCCTCAACGGAGAAATCCATGACGAGCGACGCTTCGGCGCCCCAGGCCGTCGCCACGTTGTGCTCGTCGAGCGCGACTTCCGCCGGACGGCAGCGGTAGGGCTCGAGGATCGGGGCCTTCGCGAAGCTGTCGACCATCGGCAGGGCCGCCGCGTCGAATTGCGACATCGGGTCGAGCCCGAGGATGAGCTCCATCGTGCGGAGCATCGAGCTGGTCGAGTAGAGGCTCGAATCGACCGCGCCATGCTTTGTCCACGGGCTGATCACGAAGGCGATCGTGCGGTGGGCATCGACGTGGTCGGGGCCGTTCTGGGCATCGTCCTCGACGACGAAGATCGCGGTTGTCGGCCAGAACTTCGACCGGCTCACCCCCTCGACGATCTGCCCGAAGGCGAGATCGTTCTCGGCCATGAAGGCCGTCGGCGTCAGCTTGCCGGGGCTCGTGCCGCTGGTGTGATCGTTGGGGAGGCGGACGATCTGGAGCCGCGGCATCGCCCCTTCCTGTTCAAACCGGGCGAGCTCGGCGAGAAAGCGATCGGCCCGCTTCAGGTCGGAGTAGTCCTGGTCGAAGCTCCGGTAGAGCGGATCGAAGCGCCCCTCGAGGGCCTTGACCTTTGGCGTGCAGGGATCTTCGGGCGTCTTGCCGTTGGCGACCCACTCGCCGTAGCTGCGGAAGCTCACCCCCGCGGCGATCGCCCGGTCCCACAGATAGCCGCCGGCGGGGCGGGCGGCAGCGTCGAAGCTCCCCTCGGCAGGATAGGGAAACTTCTTCCGGCGGTTGTGGCCGTAGGAGAGGGGCCATTGGCGCTCGACGAAGTCGGTGGCGTAGGCCCCCATGCTCCACTCGTGACCGTCGGCGCTGACCTCACTCTCGACGTAGAAGTTGTCGAGGAGAACGAACTGCCGGGCGAGGGCGTGATGGTTCGGCGTCACCCGTTCCGGGAACAGGCAGAGCGTCGGGTCGCCGTGCCCCTCCGGCATGTCGCCGAGGACCTGATCGTAGGTCCGGTTCTCCTTGACGATGTAGATCACGTGCTCAATCGGGCTGGTGGCGCCGGGGAGGAGCGGGATCGGATGACCGTTGAGCTCGTCCGCCGAAAACAGGCCGTCGGCGGCAGGAGGCTGGCAGGCGAAGGCCCGTTCCGTCCAGATCGCCAGTTGCGCCGTCAGCGCCTCGCCCTCCTCGGGGAGCTCGATGAACGACATTGTCCCGTCAAACAGGCCGCCGATGTAGTCGGGGGTGGGGGCGTCGGGATTGAATCCCGGCCGGGGGCCGTTGCGGTTGGAGTCGGAGATCATCCCCTTGCCGTTGGCGACGAGGAGCCGGCGGCCGTCGGCGGTGAGGCGGATGCAGGTCGGATACCAGCCGACGGGGATGAAGCCGAGGCTGCGGGCGGCCCCCGGAGTCTCGACCTCCCACACCGTCACGGCATTGATGTTGGCGTTGGAGACGAAGAGCCGCTCGCCGTCGGCGGAGATTGCCAGCGAGTTCGGCGTGTTGCCAGGGGGGGCGTCGGGGGTGAGCGTGGCGACGAGGGTCTCACTCACTTTCCCCGCGTTGAGGTCGATCACCGACACGCTATTGCGGTTGGCATTGGCGACGAAGAGCCGCTTCCCGTCGGGCGACATCACCATCTCGTTGGGGTGTTCCTCGACCTCGATCCGGCCGACGACGCGCCATTGCGTGGTGTCGATCACCGCCACGGCCGCCTGCGCCCAGAGGGAGACATAGAGCCGCTCCCGCGCTTCGTCGAGGAGGCAGGTCCAGGGGTGGGGAGCATCGGCGACGACCCGTTCGAGGAGCACGTCGGCGCGCTTCGTGATCGACGGGTCGTCGGTCGTCGGCGCGGGCACCGGCGCTGGCAGCGGGGCCTCGGCGCCGAGGAGGAGCTCATCGATGACCGGAACTCCATCGGCCGCGGCCAGTCGCACGCGCGAGACCGAATGCCCCCACAGATTGGCGGCGTAGAGGGTGGTGGCGGTCGAGTTGACGGCGATCCCAGCGGGGATGCCGCGCAGTTTCTCATCGCGGAGCGGCACCGCTTCGAGGGGCACAAGCGCCCCCGACTCGAACCGGAAGGGGAGGATTGTTTCGGCCGCGCCGCCCGACGCCCAGAGCCGATTCCCCGTGCCGTCGAAGGCGAGCCCCTGGAAGGCCTCCTCGACGCGGGTCCGTGACAGCACCCTCCGCGTCTCCAGATCGATCACGGCCAGCTCGTGGGGACCGAAGCCGCAGTGGAGGACGACGGCGTGGCGGCCATCGGGATGGATCGCCACGTTGACCGGGAAATCCCCCACCTCGACCTGCTTGCCCGCCGGTCGCAGCGACCATTGGTTGGGGAGGACGACCGAGCCATCGGGCTGTGGCCCGGGGGTGCGTCGGATCGGTTCCTCGGCCAACGCCCGGAAAACGAACGCCGGGGCCAGGAGTGTGGCTGCGACGAGGAGGGGGAGAACGCGGGGGACGGAGACCGTCGGCAGTCGCATGGTAAACCTCGCGCGGGTGGATAGGGAGCCGACGTTGTACCCCCTCCACCCGGCCGCGGCGACCGTTCCACGCTCAATTCTCATCAAACGATCCCCACCGGTCCCTGCCGGCCGGCGCGGTGATCGTCAGCGGGCGTTGGCGGCGCCGTCATCGACGAGGCTCCGCCCCTCACCGGAGAGCGGCTCGAGCGTGGCCCGGAGGATTCGGTAGCGGCAGTCGTAGGCGCCGAGGAACAGGGCTTCCTGCCGCGGCGTCTGCCAGTAATCGGAGAGCGACAGCCGCTCCGGCTTTCCCTGCCAATCGATCCACGGCCGTCCATCGACGGTCACCGTCACTCCACTGGTCTCGACGGTGGCGACGATCTCCGCCGGAAGGTTTTTCCGGAAGACATCCCCCTCGATCCGTGTCGGGTTGTCGGCGACGTTGCGGCCGTCGACGTTCTCCAGGGCGCTGACGCGCCCGCCGGCAGCACCGAAACCGAGCAGGGCGAGGAAGCGGTGTTCCCCCGATCGCAGGCCGATCGTCAGCCCGTTGGGCTCGTCGAGTGGTTCGACGATGAGGGTCAGTCGGTAGGCCTCCGGCGGCGCGTAGGGCAGCTCGATCCGCGCCCCGAGGGCCTTCGGAGCGCGGAGCTCGCGGCGGCCGTCGACCTCGTGGTCGGTCCACTCCCCCGCCACGCCATCGCGGCGCGGATCGACCAGCGCCAGGAGATCGACGGTGGTGGTCGCCGCGCCGCGCGCGGTTGCCGGGAGCCGATCGGTAGGATCGACGTCGACTGGGAGAGGGGGAGCATCGGGGGCGATTCGAACCTGGAAGTAGCCCCAGGCGGTGGCGGCGGAAGGCCCATCGACAGCCGCGAGTTTTGCGTCGTCGCCAGCTTCCGTGTCGATCTTCGGCGACGGCCCGGTGACGCGCCAGCCGACGCCGCAGGGGCGGTCAAAGCGCCCCAGGGAGACCAGTCCCTTGTGGAGCGCCTCGGCCTCGAGCGGCACGCTCGTCCACGGGCCGCGGAGGCTCGTCTGCACCTCCACGCGCAGTCCCGGAGGGATGAGCTCCAGGGGGAAAAGTCGCAGAGCCACCGGCTGGCCCGGCCGAGGCACTGCCGGCTCGGGGGTGGCGGTGAAGGTGTCGAAGACCGGATCGGCCCGCGGTGCGTTCGCGGCGGCTTCGTCGGCAAGTCCCAATTTCTTCTTCTGCCCGGCCTCGACCCACGATTGGGCCAGGGCGCTGCGGTACTGCCCCTCGCTCATCACCGAGCCATCGGCGGGCTCGGGATGGGGGAGGCCGATGGCATGGCCGATCCCCTCGTGATAGACGACGCAGTCGCTCCCCCGGCAGGGCACGCGCCAGCCGTCGCCGCTGACGAGCCCCCAGCCACGCCCCCGATCGGCGAGGTAGACCGCGCGTGAGCCCCCGGCGGAAGCGCCCGGCACGTGCAGTCCTCCATCGGCAAGAGCGCCGTCAAACTTCCAGCCATCGGCGACGGGTGACTGTCGGGAGAAGTCATCGAGCGGCCGCCAGTTGATGTCGCTCAAGACAAGGAGAACGGGGAAGGCACCGTCCGCATCGCGGCCAACGTCGAGCGTCCGGTCGACCTCGGTGAGGGTCCGGAAGAACGTCGCGTCGCCGTCGCCAGCGCGGAGTGCGCCGGTCGATGCGGCGGAGCGGTAGGGCTCCGGGTGGATCGTGGTCACGAGCTGAGATCGGCCCGCGAGCTCGCGGTGGTGGAAGCGGCGCACGCGTTCGCAGAGCCATTCGACGCGCTCCCGCCAGTCGGGAAGGGGTTGGCGATCGGAGGGAACAAAGTAAACGACCGTGGCACGGATCGTGTCGATCGAGTGGCGGCCATCCCAGGTGGTGAGGCCGGGCGTCTTCTCGCCATCGTCAGCCAATGCGGATGCCGAGATCGCCATCGTCAGGCAGGCAAGCGCCATCCAGGCCGCAAGATATCTGACCGTTCGGGTGCGGTGCATCGGGTCTGTTTCCCTCGAGATGATCGTGGACAGGATCGGTCGAAAGTCGCCCAGTATAGCGCCCTGCTCGATGAAACCAGGCCGCACGACGCGGTCTTGCGGGGCGTCAGCCGCCGCGGAAGCGCGCCTCGACGCGCTCGCGCTCGCGGTCGATCTGCTCCGGGGTCGCGCCGAGGCTCTCGAGGATCCGCACGGTGAGCGCCAG
>Ga0114967_10000210_pt1 | contig 48872 bp, 26 predicted proteins | sample M_130628_MF_Meta_FD_92639 | JGI IMG/M metagenome (GOLD analysis project Ga0114967, IMG submission 92639) | Freshwater microbial communities from Lake Montjoie, Canada to study carbon cycling - M_130628_MF_MetaG | ecosystem: Environmental > Aquatic > Freshwater > Lake | place: Lake Montjoie... | reverse complement strand
TTGACCTCGACCTTCTTAACGGAAGCCTTAGGAGCATCAACCTTTTTAGGGGCTGTAACTACTACCTCTTGCTTTACACCGCCAAGCATGTCTTCGGCACGGAAGTTTGTCTGAATACCTGACATACTTAACCTACTTTCTTTTAGTTGTACAACTTGATCTGGAGGTTACCAGTTTCAAGCTCCGATACGGTCGTAATACCGGCGACGGTTCTAGTTGCGTATAGAGTCCATGTACCCGGGTCCACCATTCCCAGGATTTTTTGAGCGTCCGTATATGATATTGAAAAAGACACGGAGCTGTTTGCATTATTTACTATTATATTACTGGCATCAAGATCCATAGATTTATTTCCAGAAGTGTTTCTAATGGTCAGTAGTGGAGACCAACCTCCACCACTAAAAAACACACTGACGTCCGCGCTGGCCTTACCAACAGAGGTCCAGGTAGCTGGAGTATTTTTAACAACGCTAACGTCAAATTGAGTATTTGCTGTCAAACTAAGTGCTTTGGGAGTTGACCTGCGAGCACGTGGAATGTCTGGCGTGAATACACGAGCGCGGGCACGAGCCTTGTCTGGGTTTACAGATTTTAAAAATAGGTCAACTGCGTATAGCCCGGTGCGGACATCCTCAATGAAGTCCTGAGAGTCTAGAAGTGTGTAGGACACGCCCTGACGAGAGATGGACGTCACACGCTGAGGTAGCATGCAGTCATCGTCTCCAGCCCAAAGTTTTGCAAACTCCAAAGCAAGAACGCGTGCAGCCATCTTTCCGGCAACTGGAGGTGGAGCACCGTAGGTATAGGTAATCTCAACGTTACACGGGGTCCAGGGAACTCCAGCCGCTGCTTGTAGAGTGGAATGATCTACAAGATAGTAGCTGCTAGGGTCCAAGATACGACCATCTCTAGTGCGTACTGCGTGGATTTTAGTTACTGGACGACCACGTAACTTGATTCGGGACTCGGGAGAGAGGCCATCCGAAACCAACTCAGCATATTCTTGAAAGTCAGTAATCGGAATATTGTAAACTTCACCAGCAATCAAAGTGCCGTAATAGTTCTTAGATGATGGCCCCATGCGATAAGCACGTTTAGCGCAGACGTATCGCTCTGTGACAGTAACTTCACCAGTAAACTTGCGACCAGACATAGACCACAGCAGGTACGATGCAGTCTGGCAAGCTTCTTGAGCGTACTCGGTATTAGCATAACTGCCTAGATCTGCTGGATAAACCCAAAGTTCGGTTCCCATAAAATCCTTCTATCTAAGAAATGAATCAGGCGGCGTGCTGGCATGACTCGCACACCAAGGCACGCCGCCTCATTCGTTAACCGTTATTAAGCGGTTGGGTCTTCGTTCGACTTGATTACGCGGTCTACTGGTAGGTCAGCATTGTAAGCTGCGCTTCCAGGGACGTTGAATCCAGTTGTAGCTGCAGTACCTGCGGCACTAGACGATACTGAAGCACCTGAGGTAGTAGGAACGTTGACAGTAGTGATTGCAGTACCGGTAGTAACACCACGGGTTAACTTAGCACGACCATTAGTCCAGCTACCACCTGAAACAGTACCTGCTGTAACAGTCTCGGTTTGTAGGTTAGTAAGTGTAACGTTACCAGTTGCTACTCTAAAGTTGTTAACGTCTATAACGCTTACTGGTAGTGCACTAGTAAAGTTAAATCCAGCTGTAGAGAATCCAGCAATAGCCACTGCCTGACCATCAACTAAACCGTGTCCAGTAGCGGTATATTTTACAACTGCAGGAAGAGTTGTAACAGCACCACTTTGGGAAGTTGCAATAGTTACTGGAACCGCTCTTTCGTAGACAATTGCAGAACCTGTAGTACCTGTAAGAGCAGTATAAGAACCGTTAAAGATAGCTCTAGTTACTACAGCAGAAGAACTATTTACAGCTACAGAGTTTACTGTAGTAGCAGTAGCCTTAAAGTACTTAATAGTAGTTCCTGTAGTGTTCTGTTCTGCGGCATACGTACCATCAAATGCACTATCACCAATTGAAACAAGGATTTTATCTCCCTGAACAATTAAGTGAGATGCACTAGTGGTAAGAGTAACAATGGAGTTAGTTATAGTTCCATCTACAATAGTTCCAAGGTTCACGCCAGTTACAAAGATAAGGCTAGTTGTACCTGTTCCAGCAGCTGCTACCCAACTACCGTTATACGCCGTGTTGCTAGAACCGCTAATCGTGAATCTGTCTCCAGAAACAAGACCGTGGTTTGCAGTAGTAGTGAGAGTTGTAAGCGAGGTTCCAGATGCATATGTTACAGCCGTGGAACTTGATGCAGTAGTAGTTGTAACGGCAATAGCCTTGTTTGTAACTGTATACGTTAGATCCGTATTTCCAACTGTAATAGTGTCACCAACGCTGTAAGTGTGGCTTGCTGTGGTGTTAGTCGAGGCAGAACCAGTGTTTAGAGTAATCGCACCTGCACCTGTAATTGCATAGTCTTTAAGTGTGTAGTTAAGACCATCAAGTGATGTAACAGCTGTGTAGTTTGGAGTACCAAGTTCGCTTGAGCCTTCGCCTGTGTAGTTCCAGGTGTAGAAGCCCTGTAGGCCAACTGGAGCCCATGTCGCACGTGCGTACGAGTAAGGACGCTGAGCAGCAACTGGGAACTCCCAGCGGCCGTCGATACCTGATGCAAACTGTGCATTTCCTAGACCGTAGCCTTCGAATGTGCTAGCAAGCATACCGTTTTCAATAACACGGTCACCCGACTGACGTAGCTTAGCGTATGGGAATACCCAGTGGAAGTAAGGAAGAGTTGAGCTCTTCTTTCCATCCTTGATTGCGTTTGACCAACATTCGATAGCGACACCAAAACCAGCTGGGTCATCGCCAACTGCAGGTGAAGACCAACCGATTGATTGGTTGTTGGCAGAAGCGAAGGTACCTAGGTTCTTGCGAAGTAGCAAACCACCCGACATAAGAGCTGTTAGCTCTGGGTCTGGCTCACAGATAGCAAGTTCCATGGTGATACGCTTTAGTACGTCTGGAGACTTGTAAGTCACACAAACGATACCGTTAGCGTTCTTTTCGGTGATCTCATCACCGTCTTCGTACTCTGGTGTGAAAGACAGACGCATGAAAGCTGATGTAACGTAGCTGTCACCCGGACCTGTCAGAAGGTTGCCAGCGGCGTCCAGACGGGTAACACGAATCCCGACACCCTGGATGCTGGCTGCATATTCTTGAGTAGCCATTAGCTATTCTCCTTATTAATTAGTTAGAGTCAAGTCAACCTTGACACCTAGGTGGATGGATGTATCAAAGTAAACTGCGGCTGCCCGAGTTGCCTTGATTCTCATGTCATTTTTGTTGTCTGTGACACCATAGGCTTGAGCCAAGTTGTCATTTACCACGTCTGGTTTTCCGAGATAGACTCGAACTCCACCTGACGCGTAAATCCATTTGTAGCGGGTATCAGCCTGCATTCTTGCAGTTCCGCCTGTAGTAGTAACTGGAACAACATCTGTTGCAGTCTTAGCATAGTTAATAGTTTTTCCAGCGGTACCGGTTGTTGTGACAAAGGTTCCGTCAAATGGAGAACCTACTCCAGTAACTACTACTGTATCTCCAACAGCAAGTCCGTGGTTATTTGCAGTTGTAAGTGTTACAACGTTCGTAGTAAGTCCTTTGTTTGTAACGTTTACAACTGGACCATCTCCAGAGTAACCAGAGCCAAGTACTAGCGGAGTTCCGCCAAAAGTTTGTAGGTGCTGACGAGAACCTTTATTAGGGTCATAGTAGTCAACTACCATTTGATTATATGAGCTTAAAACTGCAGCAGTATCACGAGTAATATGGATAAAGCCTTGCTCACCAGCAGACGAGTACTGTCCAATTTGATACTCAAGAACTGCTATTCCGTTCTTGACTGAAATAGCTGCACCGTTGACAACTGGGTCAGCAACCACTCCCGCCGAGGTACGTCCAGCAAGAATATTTACGCTAGAACCTTTTGAAAGATATGGGTTTACTAAGTCAGTACCCGTGCCTTGAAGTGCAACAAGGCCATTCCAAAGCTCTGCCTCAACGGCTTTCTGCGAGCAAGCTTCTAGTTGACGAAGGACTTTTGCAAATCTATCTTCGCCATTAAGACCAAGAGTTGAAGCAAAGTCTTCAACTTCAATAAAAAATGGAATGTGATGACTATAACGAGTAGCACCTGGGTTTGAATCAACTACATAAGAAGTAGTACTAGTTTCATCCCAGTTGCGTACAAAGTTAGGTGTAGTTTCCCACCACTGGTCAAAACCACGCACCCATTTATCTTCTGCATTTGGATTTTCTGGGGTAGCTACGGAAAATAAACCAAACGCCGAAGGAAGAATCTTCGGTGCGGGGAATGCTCCATCAAAAGTAGCCATTTATATTCCTTAATAAAAGTTTAAAATTTTTCGTATTAGGGGACCCGTTTCCGGGTCCCCCTCAACGATTACAACGTTTCTACCGAGGCTTAGAGCTCGATAGTAGCGGCAGCTACACCACCGGTTGTGTCGCGCAATGCTGCGGCAACACCGTTGATGCTGATTGTTGAAGTGATCTTCAATGATTCAAGACCAATCTTGGCAACGTTCTCGAAGGTTTCAATGAACATCTTGTAGTCGTTAGTGCCGACTAGTGTGCTGTCACGGATAATTCCGAGGTCAAGGGTACCACCGTCAAGGAACAGGAATGTTCCTTCAGCAAACAGGTACCAGTCGAAGCTGTCTGGGAACTCAAGAAGTGCAGCAGCACCCTGAGAACCAAAGACAGTCATGTCTGGAGATGCAACTAGAGTTACGTTGCTGTTTGCTAGGTAGCCATTGATTTCTGCCTGTGACACTGATAGAGTGCCATCACCAGGCATTGCCAATGTGAGGTCAGCAGCCATGGCGTCGTATACCCAGAATGGGATAATAGCCTGGAGCTGGGTGTTTACGTCGATACGGTGACGTGAACGGTAAGCAACAGCAGCGCGACGAATCTGAACTAGGAAGTCACGACCAAAACCAATAAGGTTTGTGGTTGTAACAGCTGTTGATCCGGAGCTTAGCTTGCTGACTAGGTTCTGCTCAGCCTCACGAGCGTGCTGAACTAGAGCTAGCTCGTTGTGACGAGCAATTAGTTCTGGGTAAGCACGGGTCATTAGGTTACCGAACTGTACCTGCAAAGTAACAGCATCTGTCGAAACGGTCTGCTCGTAAGCGGCCGTAACGGTCAGGCTGGTCTTTGTAGCACCCGAAGGGCTTAGGTCGGTTCCAGAAGTCCATACGCCAACAGCGTTGTCGTATGTTGTGTATGTAGAACCATCAGAAGTGAAACCCTTGGCAATGCCTGGAGGGGTCACGAAACGGATACCGCCACGGTCAGCCTGGAAACGTGGCAACGAGTCACGAATTGGGCGAACAGTAGTGGAACCAATGCTGTAGATGTCGTACTTAACTTCGAATGGAGCTGCGTGACCACCAGAAGCAACAAGTGCCTCAGGGCCTGCAACAGCTGCAATCTTCAGCATGTTCGACTCAGCGTCGGTTGATAGAGTACGAGACTCTGGGAATTCGGTGGTTAGGGATGCAACGATGTGCTGCTCTCCATCTCCTCCGTTGACACGACGTAGCGAGTGGATACGCTTCTCCATAGCCGAAGCTACTTCGATCATGTCGTTGATAGTGCTACCTGCGGTGTAACCAGGGATGTCTGCTCCAGCGGTGATAGCCACCTTAGCTGGCTCAACAACCTCGATCACAGGCTGGCGGTCAGCTGGAGCCTCGAAAGGCTGTTCGGCTGAAGCGGTCACGATGGCCTGCTCTTCCTGTTGAGTTTCCTCAACGATTTCGGTTTGATTTGGTTGTTCTGCTGGGGCTTCAACAGCCTCAGTTTCCACTGAAAGCTCTACAGCTTCAGTGATTGTTGCCTCGGCTTCGGCGGGTGCCTCGGCTTCGGTGGTGTTTTCGGTTTTGGTCGAAAATTCAGAATTTTCTACCGCTTCGGCAGACGCATCTAGAGACTCGGTGGAGGAATAGGACTCCATGTCCTTCTTCTTCTTTTCCTCGTCCTCTTCGGCAGGAGTTTCGCCCGCTTCTTCCTCAGGGGTGCCCTCTTCAGGTGCACCTTCAGCAGGGGTATCCTCAGCTGGTGCGCCGGGGGCATCTACTTCCTGTGGGTTGGCTGGCTCTTCATCGGTAACAGGCATATCTCCCATTTCTGGCATTTCTTCCTCTTTACCGCCTTCAGCGATGGTTTCAGCAGGAGTTTCCTCTTCAGCTGGCCCTTCACCTTCGGTAGGTACGACATCCTCAGAAGGCATGTCTGAACCCATTTCATCCTGACCGTTGCCATCTCCCTTGACACGTGATGCGGCCTCTGCTGCACGAGCGGTAAGCTCCTGCATAGCGGCCTCACGACGCTGCACTTCACCGCGAACGGTGTCAAGCATGTCTGCGAGGGATGTCATAGCGTCAACTGATTCAGCGGTAGGATCCTGGGATTCGAACGATTCAAATTCGCTAACGATAGATTCTTGCAACTGAGCGACTTGTTCATCGTTCAGGTCTGCAAGGCTATCAACCTGCGACTTAATCTGGTCCACTGATCCTCCTTAGGACAGTTGTGTGAATGGATTTCATTCACGGCTTTTCGGTCCAAGGTAAAGGGACTTCATGCACGGGCGCATGGAGGCACTCCACCTAAGCATAATTTTACAATAGATTCTATTGCTCTATTATTTAAGTAAGTAGTCGCAGCATTTTAGCCATCTGAGTTGAGATATCGGATTGACTGTACAAGTCGGAACCTGACATAAATCCTTTCACCTCAGATGTAGCTTCTGCTGCATCCTTTTTACCTATTTTGTCCTCAACCCGCTTCACCATGTTTTCCATGAGTGTTCGTAGGGCAGGGGGCAAATCTGAATATCTAATCTTTTGTGCTTGATTAGTGAATGGCAGTGGCATGTTAGAAATAACTTTGCCAAGCTCTTTAGCAGTAGCTCTGACGTTTTCCAGAGATGTGTTGTTTAGGCTACCCTCATCCAAACGCTCTAGAAGTGCTAGCAAATCTTTACCAGCTTTTGCAGCATCTTCATAGCTACCAAGGCCAGTAACGTCGCCAACCTCCTTGATCTTGTCAAGGACTGCCTGGTTACCAGAGGTACCTAGGTTTTCTTTCAATCTAGCTAGAACATCACGGAATCGACCAGTGTAGTCTCTAGGCTGGTTTTTTCCAGGAGTATACTTGAAGCCAACGTCTTCTGGCTTCTCAGCCCCATCAATAATCTCTTCAGTGGTGATTAGCTTTTCAGTGCCGGATGGGACGGCATCAGCTAAAGGGTCGTTAGAATCAAAAGGAGCTGGCAGTGGTCCCGCGGCTAGCAGTGCCTGAGCAGCTTCTACTCTCTTCTTAAGATCATTTGCGCTAGCAGTAACAGCATCGCTAGCAGCAGTCTTCCAGTTTTCTGGAATGAGATGACGAACATTTAGCTTATTTGCACGCTTAATAATGTGCTTTCTAACTGCAGCTTTGTGCTCTTCTTTTGCTCTACCATAGGCATGAATTGCAGCGCGAACATCCTGAACATTTTCGATTGGGAATGACCCATCCTTCATTGCTTTGCCCTCAGAAGCAAGCTTCATTCGAACATCACGAGGGATGTAAGCAAACTCATCGGTTGAGAGCGTCTGCGATACCTTGGCTTTTAGTGATGCAACACGGGACTCGAGGTCTTCTTTAGGGGTTGTGATTGCTTCAAGCTTATTGATTCTAGCTTGCATCTCTGCAAGAGGGTCGGACTTTAGCTTAGCTAGAGTAGCTGCACCAGCAGCAACAAGAGCCATGACCTGGCCAGAAGATACCATTGCACGAGCGATAGGGAATCCTGGGACGTTCACCTGACAAACAGCAACAAGTTCTAGAGCACCGCGGATTGGACGCCAGTCACCAGAAGGAGCTGAAGCACGTAACGCTCTAACCTGCTCTGGACTAGCTGAAGGTCTGATTGAACCAGCCACCCAGATTCCATGCTGGTCTTCACCAGCATGAACATCGGCAATCGCGCTCGCGGTATCGTCGTAGTGCTTAGCTGCTTCCATAGCAGAAGCCTCTAGAGAAGCGTGTCCACCAGCAAGGGTTAGCTGGCCAACTGGGATATCTTTACCTTCAGCACTTCTAACAAGTCCGGTGTGGAAGTACGCATAGTTGCTCTTTGAACGAGGTGGCTTGGTTCCTGGACGCATTCCAATGTGGTCAACGTGCCATGCGGCAATGTGCCCAAATACACGACCCATGTCATCCACAGTGAGTGGAGTAGGTCCAGATAGTTTAGGGTTTTCGAACCAACTTGTAGGCGGTTCAACGGGGACAGATCCAGCGATCATGCCACAAGCAACCAGAGCTTGGGCGTCAGCTGCATCTACGTCGTCTACGTAGATTCCATCGGCAATCACGGCATCCTCCTGAGGACTAATAGTGTTGTCTTCTTGCAAAGTAATCTTGCACTCTTGAAAAGCTGGCTTTGGTACTATTGTAGCAGCCATTATACGAGCCTTATTTATAACAATTTTGTCTTTACCAAGTTCTTGTTTGTCCTCGGTTGCATCTTCCATTTTTTCTTTAGAAGTCTTAGTTTCTTTTGCCTCAAACTGATCCATATCAGCTGAAATACCTCGGATAAACCCATTCCTAATCAGTCGGAGAACTTCCTTAGCATGGGCACCAGTGTCAAATACACCAGTGGCATTGCCTAGTCCGTTCTCAACTCGTTCAATGTGTTCAATCTTTCCGACAACTACAGAACCGTCGTGTCCTCCAGCAGTTTTAATCTGCCAAAGTAGAGGAATAGGCAACTCTCTTACAGAAATTGCACCCTTCTTGAAGCTTCTTCCATCTCCAGATTCACGCTCTTCCGGGATGAGTAGAGGGATAATAAACTTTGGACCAAGCTCTTCTGAACCAGAGGCTACGATACCAAAACGCTCCTTAGCACTCTCTAGCTTTGCATTCATCTCAGCGGACTCTAACACTTGAAGTGTTGTATTAATTAGGTCTGTGCTGAATAGACTCTTTCCGCCTTTTTGACGACCGTATAGCTGACGATGACGTTTGTCACCAGTCCAAGTACCAGTCATTTCCTTGTGACGTAGGGAACAGTAGCCCTTGGACCTAGGCCCCATGTGCTTAGATAGGTTACGGACACATCGAGTCCAGTCGCCTCCAGTGCCCCAGCGGATCTTAGCTGCGCCCTTTCCGACTGTCCAGTAGCGACGGAGTTGCTCAGCATGGCCATTATTCTTATCTAGACCACCAGCAGCAGTCACAGTAACAGATGCCCTTACGCAATTTGGAACGTGCCTGCCGTCCTTGTCTTTAAATCCGATCTGCCTATATCCATCCCAGCAAGGGTCGTCATCAGAATGAGCATCCTCTACAGAGAAGTTACACATCTCTTCTATACAAGACTCGTCTTCTAAGAGCTCCTTGATCTCAAGTTCTGGCTCCCATGTTGGGTCATAAAGATCATCGTGTTGGCTGATGATCTCATCAATCGGCATCAACATGTCTTTTTCGGTAATCACATTTGGAGTACCGTAGTTCTTTGTGAGAACTTCTTCCATGATGAACTCTTGAGTAGAATGGTTGCGCTTATCGCCGGTATAGAAGGTATTCATCTCTTTGTGACGGAGCTGGCAGTAGCCCTTTGCACGAACACCCATGAACTTTACAAGATGTCTAACGCAGCGACGCCAGTCTCCGTGCATACCCCAGCGGATCTTCATTCCGCCCTTACCATGGGTCCAATAACGTCGTAGACGCTCTGCGTTACCTCGGTTGCGGTCTAAACCACCGGCAGCAGTCATGGAAAAAACTGCTTTGAGAGTGTCATCTAGAGACTCGGAATTGTCCAGTTTGTCAAAGAACTTCTGGCCATATGTTTCAATAATCTCCCGCTGAGGGCCCCAGAGGACCATAAGTAGGTGATCAAGATCATACACACCAGAAGCTGTGGTGGTCGACTGGTCAACCTGAATAAGCACGTCGTTAAGGACGGCACTATTAAGTGGGATAACTGGAGGGGGAGTTGCAGACTTTAAGTCATTAAGAATCTTTGGCTCACGGACCCATTGTCCCTTATCTCTGCGATAAGTCATAGGGTCTGTAGAAGTCGAGCTTGCTGGGACAATGGCAACTAGATCTAGCACTGCGCGAGGGTCGTCTTCTGCAACAATTGCAAAATATAGCGGCTGGACGTCAGAAGTCTCTGGAGTCATTCGATATGACTTTTTTGCCTCTGTCTTTGGAGCTACAGTTTTTACTGGAGTTTTAGCGGCTTTGTCTGTTGCAGCAGTAGCTACAACTGGGCCAGCCCACTCATCGCTATTTGCAATCTGCTCTTGCTGCTTTTCCTTATTTTTTCTCCACTTAATCAGAAGTGGGTGATCGTATGCGTCAGGTTCTTTTTCTTCTTTTGGGTCAGATTCTTCCTTGTCCTCACCGGAAGAGGTTAGACCCAAGGCGGCTGCATCATTACGCTGACTCTGCACCCAACCAGACCAGTTGTAAAGCATGTCATGGACATCGCTATCAGTCATAGCTGGCAAGTTACCAGGCAGGTGAGCATATGGTTGGTTGATAGGATCGCGTGGCTCACCGACAATGCCACTAAGATCTAGTGGACGCTGAAAATCTTCCTGAGGAGGTAGTTGCTCAGTTTTTGTTGTACCCTCTTCTTGAGTGCTCTTAATAGGGACATCAACGGTCTGCCCGTCATCCATAGCAACTGTTGCATTCTGACCGTTAATTGATTGAATGGTTCCAGTTTTTGTACCATCCCCCCCAATTGCAACTCGCTGACCAGTTTTAGCAAATCTTCCGAGAGCATTTCTAGACTGGCCGGTTGCATTCTGTGAACGCTCTTCGGGGGTGTAGACGTTGTCATTAGGGTCAATACCACCAGCAGCAACCATAGTCTGGTCGATGAAGTTCCAGTCAAGATCAGTGGCACCAAATGCTACAAGTCTTGCCTCTTCTTCATCTAGTTCAAAAACTGATGTCCTACGAAACGGTTCTTGCTGTAGCTTTGCACAAATAATAATCGCTGAGTCTGGATCGATAGGAATGTGGGACTTCTCAACCATATCTTCAGGGTCATCTAAGTTCTGGTCAAGGGCCCAGATGTCAGAGCCAGGCATACCTAGGTCATCCCAGCAGCCATCATCCCAAACATATACAGAACCATCGATATCGATCTTGTATACTCGGTCCATACCAGAACCATCAAGTCGAACACGAGTTAGGAACTCGGGAGCATTGACTGGATCTAGGAACATTGCTCGTTTAAATGAATCTAAATCTGGTCCCATGAATGCATCAGCCTTAACGGGCTTCTTGTTCTCACGCTCAACGATAGCCCTAGCCCAACTCCAGGCGGTGTCACCGCCCCACAAGGCCCACGCAATTCTGCCGTTGCTCGGGAAGTTATCTTCTCCTGGCTTCCAGCCTTTGCCCTTTTTATCTACCTCGTGGCGAGGGAAGTACTTGGCAATGTGACGAACCTTCTCAATACCTATCTGTCCACCGCGAGCAAGAGTACGAGCACTATTTAGTCCAACTGGAGTCCCACCGCGGTGGTGCTCAGCATGCCACTCAAGCGCTTTTTTAGCTTCAGATTGTGCACCCTTAGGGATTGTGTATAGACGCTTGGCACTGGCAGCAATAACATTTATGCTTAGGTCAGCTAGCGATGCTTCAGCTAGTTCGTAAACAATAGCTGGAACAGACTCAGAAGATGATTCCCAGTACTTAGAGGCAGAAAGCTCCGAGGTTGCGCCAGACTCTACAACAAGGTTATGGTTGATATCAATAACTACAGCCTTACCTTCTGAGGTAAAGAGAGCTAAAGATCCAGAGCTACCTACATATGAAGGAGTTTTTTCTGAATCACTCATCTGCTAGGTTCCTTTGAAAGAGCATAAAAAGATCAGTCGCGAAGGCAACTTGATTCTATTGTATCAGTCGTTAGTTTCTGTTATTTTGCTGCATACGAGCTTTCAGCTCATATATAGCTGCTGGCTCGCCCATGGATGCATAGGAAAGTAGGTCATCATCAGACATGGTAGTCACATCTAGGACAACGGTAGTTGAGCCATTTGGCCCGTCCATCATAATAGTTATTTTTGTTGGATTACTACTTTTCATTTTCAGCCTTCTTTTGCTCTTCTTCCTTCTTCTGTACTATTCTAGCCATAATCTCGTCATGTCTTTTTTTAGCTTCCTGACGCTCATTGCGCTCTGCATAGGTAAGCTTCTGTCCTCTAACTCTAGAGTTTTTCTTAGCTATAGCATCAGCTAGCTTCTCTACTAATGAGGTGTCCATAAACTCTTGATCGGATAGACCAAGCTTATTTAGGGTATCTTTCATCACCCAGCCGGCATAGGACTCGGCAGTGTACTCAAGCTCATTCTCTAAAGCATACTTTCTCTTAAGATTCTTAGCCCTATTTGCCATACCGGCCTTAATTAGGTCTTCAATATAGCTGCTAAATGATGGAGGCTCATCATATCCGGCATACTTCATCAGCTCATGGTCCAACTTGTGCCCGTATTCATGAGCAAGGATGAACGTGAATAACTCATCTGGAGTCAATTTACTCCATAAGTTATCATCCCACGTGTCTAACCTATGAGTGAATATGTTAATTTTGCCGCTACCAGGAAGGTATTGAGCCCCCACTTCTCCTCTGCCATCAGCCTCTCCAGCACCAACCCTATTTGGGTCTACTAGATCAATATCCATAGATCCGCCATCAATAGTTTTACCGCTATCTAGGATCTTTTTGTGCGCAGATGCGACCCTTCTTACGTGATCATCTGTAGCTTTTATACTTGGATCTTCGCTGTGGTAGCGTCTAATGGTAGTGCCACTTCCAACATGCTTGTAGATATCTACACCACCATGTCTTAAGACTAGGTTTACTAGTAGTTTTTGCTGAAGACTTAGGTCATCAGTATTTTTATTAAATATCTGCTCAATATCATTATAGAAAATATCAATATTATCGTACCCAATTTGAAGAGAACTATCATCTATTGGATTACTAGTTGACCAGCCATCCGGCATATTATCAATCTTTTTAGTTCTATAGTTTAAAATTCTCTTAGCATTAGCATGCAGCTCAGGAGTGACACGCTGCATGATAATCTTTTCATCTACATCTTTGTTGTCTTCAAGAGGAGATACAGCCTTTTTAATAACAGGATTAGATACTGTCTTTCCAGCAGGCACGGTGCCAGTACGAACCTGATCCAGGTCAGAGCGCTCTCCACCAGTTCTGGAGTGAAGATCTTGCTCAAATTTAGTGATGTCTGGGTTGTCAAAGATTTCATCTTTTTTAATAGGTCGACTAATTCTTAGATTCTTAGGGTCTCTCACGCGGCTGAGGGCAACGTAGACCTGTCCGTAACTAAAAGCATTCTTTTCACCAAGATCATAGTAGACCTTATCAAGGGTCTGACCCTGAGCACGGTGTACTGTTTGAGCGTACCCAAGAGTCATAGGTAGAGCCATAATAGTTGACTGAACTTCCTGGTTTAGTGCATCCCTAGATCCCATAGCTCTATCAGCACGCTGGACCAGCTCGTACTTCAAGGTGTCGTGGGCTGCAAAGGCAACAAATACTGTCTGGCCGGTCTTCTCCAGCTTAACTTCTGCAATCCTTGTGGTTGGATCCCAACCAACTAGAGTACCGTGGTCACCATTCTTCCAACGTCTTGCTTGACCCTTTTTGGAGGGGGCACCAGCAGCCTTCCTCTGGGTAGCGTCATCGTTTTTAGTAAACTGAATTCTAGCTCCAATTTTAACAACTAGATCTAGTTCTTCTTTACGACCCCGGTCTCTAGGGTCAATGTTTTTAGGAGCTTCAGACGGGATAGAGATTTCTGCGCCTGGTACTCTCGATAGGCCCAGGTCATTCCACCTCTTCACATCTTTTCTGGTATTTGCAATGACGGTAAACCCTTCTGCAAGAGGGTCCATATCAGGGTCAGCAATATATGTCTGATTGAATCTGATTAGATCGTCCTGAGATATTTTTGCATCTCTAATCTTATTCAAATCTTTCTTAAAATCTTCATCTTTTTGACGGAAGACTTCTTGAAGCTCTGCAACCTCGATTGGCTCATCGGTGAAAACATTCGAATCGAACCAAGCTGAGCTTTTATACTTTCTTTCCATAAACTGAGCTGCCTCAGTTTCGGGACTTCTCTCGTAGCCAGTTAGGGCACCATTTTCATCATATGTAGGTTCCCAGAACTTAAAGTCAATTACTGGAAGCTGTCTATTGTCACCAACAAATACAACCTGCTTACCGCCAAATGGGGTGTACATATTATTATTTGCCAACCTAAGGGCTCGGTCAATTGCATCGATAAGGTCAGCTGAAACCATTGAAACTTCGTCAATAACTAGAAGGTCTAATGCCTTCAGTTTTGCAGCCATAGGACCCTGGCTATATTTTTCAACAAAGTCTGGGAGTGCATTTAGAACCTTTGCTGGAGGGAACCCGAAGAATCTGTGAATTGTATCTCCACCAACATTCTCAGCGGCAGTTGCTGTAGGAGCTAAGACAACAGAACGCTTGTCCGTGTGCTTCAGCACAAAATCAATGATAGTTGATTTACCAGTACCGGCCTTACCTAGGATAACTGAGCTTCTGTTGCTTGTAAGTAGGCTATAGATGACGTTAATCTGCTCTTCAGACAGAGAGAAATCTCCTTGTTGTGCAGCTTCTTCAATCATAGCTCGAACTTCTTCGTCCTCGCTGACGGACTTTTTAGTGATAGGAGCACCATCTACATACTTTGTAGGCTCGTAACCAATAAGCTTGCTAGTGTTGTATCCTTTAGGGATATTTATTCCATCAACTGGTTCGTTGTTGGCTACTCTCTTATCTAGAAGTTTGCTATTCACTTCATCCGCGATTACTTTGATAGTCTCGGCATCCATAAATGGCAGCGCGTCGTGAATTTCCTGAGCACGGGTAGGGGACAGCACTCCTTCTTCATACAGCCCCATTTCAATCTCACGCAACTGGATTTCAGAAGGCGGGTTAGATGTGACCCTAGATTCAGTCTCTACAGGAGTGTCTCGGTCTGGTGTTGGGCCAGAGATAGGAGATGACATCTTCTTAAGAATAGGAGATCTGGAAGCACCCTGACTCTTTTTAAAGGCAATCAACTCGGACACTGTCATTCGACCCTTGTTTTGAGGAGGGTTTACAACAAAGTCCGGTGTACCAATCTGCTCCTTAGGAGGAATAGGAGAGTTGTTCCCCTGCTGGGCAGGCTTGCCCTTAATCTGAGGTTTTTGGGACTTGCCACGTACTGGCTGCTGATCCTCGCGGATGTCATACATAGTGTTGGCGTGAGACTCTGCGTCAGCTAAAAGTTTTGAAATTTCATTTGCACCGGACTTAGTGATGAATCCAGCCCTAATCTGGTTTCTGTAGGCTTGGAATCGTCCTTCGCTGATCCAACCCCTTCTAAATAGGGTCTTTAGGCGGTTTAGGATATCATCCACCTGCTCAACGTTAGCTCGCATGTCTCCAGAATGCTCTAGAATCTGGCTCTTATCTGCAGACTCTCTTCTATTTTGAATAGGAGAGAATCTAGATACAGGCACTTCATGGTACGTGTAGATTCCCATTCCGTACTCATCTAAACCAGTTAGCTCAGCCAATTTAATAAATCCAGGACGAGGATATCCAGCAATTCTTCCATAGATAGGTTCGCCCTCAGCTTGAGTTATGTTACCAAACATGGTGTCTTGGATTTGTAGGGGGCTGGTTCCAGATTTTGTAAAACCATCTGTCACGTCAGTGAGGATTGCACTATCTACAGTGTGCTCAGTGTATTGACGCTTATCGTTATACCCACCGGCTTCGCTGCTACTACCAACAACCTCTCTCCTTCTGCCATTTGCATCACGCTTAGCTTCAGTTCTGCCCTGGTCCATGTCGTCAATAATGCCATCAAGAACTCTAACTATAACTTTTCCAGTTAGGCGTACTCGGCTCTCTTGCTCACCATCAGGGGTGGTTATAGTGTAGACCTCGTCCTCGTGCTTAACTACAACACCAATCTGACCGTCAGGACCCATCTGCACAATTCTTCCAGGAATAAACCTATCCTCTGGACCATCACCCTGAGGCATTAGGTTCTTAGCCCTACGTCCAGCTGTACTATCATCTCCTGGACGCATGCGGCTAGAGTGGATACCCTTTTCCGTAATCATCTTTTTCATGATTGGGGTTGACTTGATGTTTACCTTGTTGATCATCTGATTCTGACCAAAAACAAAGTACGGGTTTACAATCTCCGGCCACTTTGAGTAGAAAGAGTTTGGTCCAGTCTCACCATCAAGAACTTGAATTTTTTCGTGCTTAGATAGATCCTCGCTGGTTGTCTTGACAATAGTAGGGACATGACTTGTTCCAGTCTGAACAGCAGCCTTGACTCTGTGATTTCCGTCAATAAGTACAGCCTGCTTTGTCTTAGGATTGTATAGAACTGTTACTGGATTCTTAAATCCAACACCGTCCTCCAGTTCCTTGACGTGCTTAGCTAGGCTGTCATCATTTGGCACAGGGTTACCAGCCATACTGAATAGTAGGTCTGAAGACACGTAACCAACCGCAGAATTTTTAGGACCCAAGCCCCCGTCGCCCTCTACTGTAACATCTTGCAGCCTAGCAAATAGGGAATCTCCATAAGAGCTTCCAACAGCATAGGATAGGTCTTCCGACTGCAGATCTCTCTTAGATTCAGGTAGTTCAACTGATTGCACTTCAGACGGAATAAGCTCCACCTCGAGCTGGGTGTCAAATGCACCAGGGACCTCTTCGCCATCTTCAGTAAATCGGTTTGTTCTATTGACACCGGTTACTCGAAACTGGGCATTTGAATCTAAAAGAACTTCACGCTCATCACGGGCAGTGATGCCCTCAGGCATAATAATTCCGGCGCAACCCTGAGGTGCTTTGATAGTTACAAAGAACCCCTCTTGACCACTAATATCGCTAGCTACGCCAGGACCAAAATACTCGTGAGCAATAGTAGGAGACATGCTGGTAGAAACAAACGACGACGCATTTATAATGTCGCCTTCCTTTTTACCAAAGAACATGTTGTGCACAGAGTCGCCAGGTTTTCCAACTGCACCGTGATACAAATACATGTGACGTGGAAGTCGGCTAGCTGGATTAAGCATTGCAGCCGCCAACTGAGTTCTAATAGTTTCAGCTCTAGTCCTCTGATCTTCAGAAAGAGAAGCTGGGTCTGCCTCAAGTACTTTATAGCCACTGAATCCATAATCACGTAGGGCGGCGATCTGCTCTGGAGTAAACTGCTCTCTAATAAGAGGATCGCTGTATGTTATAGGGAGATTCTCATAGTGCTCGAACTCGGTGCCATCACGCCAGTTAATTTCACCGCTGGTCATCTTCTTAAGGATAGGAGCACCAGCCTGAGACTGACGGATTACGTCATAGGTATCAGCAAACTTAACTGTACCAGTGTGATTGTCAGGGTTAATGTCTACGCTACGTGCCCAGGCATCTACCTGTTTGGTGTAGTTATTTGAGTGCAGAACATTCTTTTTGCTGTTCTGTCTAGCAAACTCAAGCATTGCTGTAGCTAGTCCAAGCCTCCGCTGTTCTTTATTGACAAAGACAGTTTTGACTTCTAGACCGTCATCCTTGAACTTGCTGTCATCTTCAAACTGTCCAGCTTCAAAGTATCCAGCACTTCCACGTTTGAAGTCATCAAACGTTGAGTTTTCAATGAAAGACTCAAAAGTTGCGCCAGGCTCAGAGACAAATACAAATAGTGACTCTCTTCCAGCACCATCGCCCTTAGACTTCTCTGATCTGACATAGGCCAGTAGTCTAGTCTCGCCATTCTCGTCTACATACGAGCCAACGGATAGCTCATTTTTGTAGCTAGATTTGCTGGAGTTGTCGCCAGGAATAGATACAAATGGTTCCTTGCTAGACCATGCTCGGTAGCTCTTAGTGTCATCCTTGCTAGAGATTCTTCCGCGTACAACTTCCTGTCTTTGTCTAGTAATATACGATGCGTAGGCAAATACGTGTCCGTCGTAAGACTGCTTCAAAACGTGAATAAGTCCAACCAGTCTAGATAGCCTGTCTTGTCCACCGTTTTCATCGTAATCTGCACGAGCCTGATTAATTAGTCCAACATATGAAGCAATCAGAGGCCTGTGTGTAGCGTCTAGAGGTGCACCAAACGGGTTCAGCAGATTTTCGTAGAATGGTCTGCGAGCTTCGTACTCCGCAAGTAGTTCGCTGTCATGTCCGCCATTTACGGATTTAGGGAATGATGGACGATCAGATACAGCACGCTTAAGAATAGGCATGTTTGATCCACGCAAGATGTCCTGCTGCGCACTTGGGTGAATGTCATTCTTAGCATACTTATCAAAGAAGTTGATAAAGTCTAGGAGTCTCTTTTCAGAGTTGGCATTTGGTAATTCTAGTTTATTGACAACGTAGCGGAACATTGCTGAGGCGTACTCAGCAAAACTCTCCTCGTAGCTAGACCCAGCATATGCTGATATAGGGTGGTCTTCACCGAGCTCAGGGAACAGTTTTCTAAACTCTTTGATGATGTCACTATCTGACATAGTGTCATTGTATGCCTCACCCAGGATTAGTCCAGCAAATGCGTGGAAATACTCATGAGTCATTGTCTCTACAAGTGCGTTGTCCTTGCTCTTGATTCCTGATTTAGGAATAGGCATTCTTTTACCGGAACGCTCTCGGGTAGTCAGCCTAGGGTCTAGCTGAATAAAGATTCCGTTCTCAGTTACTACTGTGAAACCATCTAGAGTGTTGTTACTGCCCTTTTCATTTGACATGAAGGTTCTGCCAATAGTGAAGGTGTTTGCAGATGACAAGGTTATGTGCTTCACAACCCCACCGATATCAGAGAACAGTTCCAGTTCTTGCAGCTGTCTAGCTAGATCTTGGATCTCGATGGATGACACATTGTGCCCATCACGGAAGCGTATAAATGCAGATGTACCTTCAACTTGAAGAACTCTAAATCTGGTCTCCTGAGCTTCAGATGCAGCACAGTCTCGAACGAACTGGTCCCAGGCGCGTTTGCGCTCAGACTCTGTCATCTCATCTACAGATTTACCGTACATCTGCTTTACGTACTGCTCTTTAAAGTGGTTTACACCATCTTCAGTCTCTGGATTAGGGGTGTATCTTCCATCTAGGCTCCAGGCATCCGGATCTTTAGACTTTCCGTTAGACTGCTCGTACTCTTCTAGGTCTCTGCCAAATAGCTCTCTAACACCATCGATAGTAACTTGACCAACCTTGGCTTTAAATCTACTTTCACCTCTGATTGGAGGAGCATCGCGCTCAGAGATAGCTTTCTTTATTTTGGCAATAGACTTTTCAATATTAGTTGTTTGCTTAGGGTCTGGAGTACCTTCCTCAGTTTTCTTAAGAGGATTAGCTTCCATAAAATCTACACGGTGTCTAGCGGCAATCTCTATAGGTAGATCTTTTAGCCAAGACTCTAGAGCCATCTTGTCTCCAGCATCCATACCAAGAGCGTCTAGATGTAGAGAGAACTTTCCTTTATATCCGTCGCTACCCTCTTCGAGTGGTAGCGGTTTAATCTTAGGATCCAAGGCACCAGGATTACGCTTTTTGTATTCATTTAGAGACTTCATGGTCTCCATCAGATCCAATACCTGCTGCCTCTCCTCTTCAGTCCTTGCAGCCTTAAGCATTTTTTTGAGATCGCGCTTGGTCAAATCAGCTCTAGGGAAAGTTTTAGGTACTTTAACCTCTCTTGGCTTAAAGCCAGGAGCATGCGGATCAGGCTCAATAGTAAGTTTTTTAACTAGAAGGGTTCGACCATACTCGTGTGTTTCGGTGATATTGTCTTCTAAGCGGCTTAGCGTGAACTTAAAGCTGTCTTTAGGTAGGTACTTACCTTTACGTCTAGCTTCTCGGACATCCTTATTGCTATTTTGAACACGCTCGATCTTTCGGATAATCCAAGACTCACCTGCGCGGTCGATAATGTCGCCCTCTTTTAGATCCTTTGCTGGTACAGGGTTACGATAGCCAATGCGAGAACCCTCTGGAATAATTACTGGCTTATAGGTCTCAACTTTTTCAGCTGGCTCGCCTGCATCCTCTTCTGGCTTTGGCTTTGGTTTACGGCCAGGCTTAGGTTTCTTTTCAGGGGTTGGCTGATTGTCTCCTGGCTCAGCTTCAGCAGTAGTTTCTTCAGAAGTGGTGTCTTCTGCTTTAGGCTCTTCTTCCCTATATACAAGTACTTCGGTTCTCTTTTTGTATGAAGTTTCTACCTTACCATCTTTGGTTTTTAGCACTACATTGATTCGACCAGGTGCGCCAGGGTCTTCAGAAACTTCAAGAACTTCAGCCCAGTCGCCAGACATTGTGTCGTGAACTTTATCGCCAACCTTGAGGTCACCAGCACTGATCGTTCTAGATTTTTTAGGATCTACGGGAGTGAAATCTAGGGTAGCATCCTCCGCCGCTGGAACTGTCTGCTGAGGTCTGACCCAACCGCCAGTTGCCTGCTCTTTTGGTAGAGAGCTATTGTACTTAGCTAGGCGATCAGCAGCCTCCTGAATAGCCTCATCTAGCGTATTGTGGGTAGATCTACTGCCATCAAACCCACCGTTGGATGTGAAAATATCGACAATATATTCAACTGAACCGTCGTCGTTCTTTTTAAATCCAACTCTGGCAGTACCGCCAGCCATCTCATTCTTGCCCTCGGAAGCAAAGTTGTTATCTGGATTCTTATTAAATGTGACAATGTGCGGGGTTCGTCTAGATACTGAAGATGGTTCAGCTTCTGCAACAGTTTTTTCAATATCTGCAGGGACATCGGCTCTGAGAGCCTCAGCAATAGCGGCGGCATCGGTTGAGGCATCTTTTTGTCCTGGAGTTTCCTCTTCCTCCTGGGCAGGTTCTTCCTGCTGAGGCTCCTCAACAGCTGGCTTTTCCTGCTGAGGTTCTTCGGTAGCAGGTTCTTCTTTCTTTTCGATAGGAGAGCCATCTAGATTCTTTGAAGGCTCGTAAGAGTTAATCTGATCAAGTAGCTCTTTTAGCTGAGGAGATACCCAGGCGTCTCCTAGACGGTCTTTTCTACGTTGAATAAGGTCATCGATCGGGAGACCATTTTTCATTCTCCACTTGAATTCCTCAGCATCAAGCTTTTCAATGAGATCAAGGATCTCAGCCTTAGTCATATTCTTTAGATCTTTTTTAATCTTCTTAGTCTCTTTAGGAGATAGAAGTCCACCCTTAGGAATATGCTCTGTACCCCAGACGCGGCGAATAACGCTCTTTAGCATAGCGTCTGTTACTTCAGACTTGTAGAACTCTAGTGGTGCATTTTTAGGTCTAGTTGCAATTTGTTCTGTATTGTCTTCCATCAAAAGTTTGATGTCAACGCTGTTAGGATCGTTAGGATTTTGTTTTACACCTAGTACTCTGGCAAATACACCAGGCTCAGCCTTACTCTCGATTATATCGATTGGTTTTAGATCACCGTAGGTTCCAGAAACTTTCTTGTGGCCGCGACCAGGTTGGTTGCGAGACACCTTTTTTACTGGGGTCTCAGTCTTTTCTGGCATCTTAAAGCCATCTTTTTCAAGAAGCTCTCGGATAAAGTCTTCGCTAACCTTGTGACGCTTTGACAGAGACCTGATTAGAGTCTGGGCTGTGTCAAAGTCAGTGTCACCATCCATAAGAGTCTCGTAGCGAGTCTCTTTCTTGATTGCATCAACTAGTTTTTGCTCATCAGTTACTGGTTCTTCAGTTGCTGGTTCTTCAGTTGCTGGCTCTTCTTGTTGAGGCTCTTCTTGCTGAGGTTCTTCGGTAGCAGGTTCTTCAGTTGCTGGTTCTTCTTCGGTTTTAGGTTCTTCAGTAGCTGGTTCTTGTTCACCGAGTGCGTTGCGAATTTCGGTAAGAATCTTTGACCTATCGTCAGAAAACTTGCCTTCACCTGATGGGCTAAACACAGTTAGCTGTACTTCATCATCCTCGAAGTCTTGAGTAACCTCAAAACCATTCTCTGCCTCGAGCTTAGCTATAAGTTTTACTACTGCATTTGTCTGAGCATTTGATAGGCCGGAGATAGTTATTTTTCCGCCACCCGACACAGAGTACTTTACATCCCCGGAAAGAACTCCAGCTGTGTCCGGACTGCCGCTGATCGGTGCTCCAGTATCATTAGTAGACTCAACTACTGGCTCAGATGATTTCTCAGCTTCTTTGCCCGCAATGACATTTTGAATCTCTTTTAGAAGTGCAAGTCGAGCAGCTTCGCCTGAGACCCCAGTGGACGGCTTTACTGAAAGAATAGCGGCTTTCTCGTTAGCAACTGGCTTAGGATTAGGAGAGTCTTTGGTTATAGTTCCAGCATCACGGAGTCTTTGTACAGCTTCCTTAAGATTATCCCAAGTAACAAAGCTATAGTCGAGACGAATATTTCCGTTTTCATCGATTGAGTATTGGATGCGGTCAGTAAGGTCACCAGAGTCGCCAGCAGCAGCGGACTCGGGCTGAGGGAAAGTCTTTTTTTCTTTTTGCGCTTTTGTCTTACGCTCTATAGGCTTTGACTTGTGAGGGAAGTTTGCAGCAGGGAAGTTTATAGCATTGAATAGGTCTTGAAGAACGGCAGCACGCTCGTCTTTATCGTCAATAGTGCGCTTAAACTGACTTACGCCGGCGGTTGCGTCATACTCAAAACCAAAATCACGGAATAGGTTTGCTCGCTCTTTATCAAAATAGCCAACGAGAGATATCTCACCATTGTCATTAACAATGAATCGTAGACGACTGGTTAGTGGTCCAGTTGTATTAATGTCACCAGAAATGTTTGATTCTGGACTTTGAGACTTAATGTATTCAGCTACCTTAGCAACTGTTTCTTCATCATGAGGAATCATTAGGTCATCGATAGGTAGACCCTGCTGCATACGTAGTGGAAGAATGTAGGAGTCTAGTTCCTTAATGTAGTTGAATCCGGTCGACTGAGCACCGCCAGTTACACCCTTTAGAATCTTCTTTACTACAGCATCAGGTACTGACCCCTGAGCCTCTTTAAGTTTGTGTAGAATCAGATCTGCCTGAGCTTGGCTAATCTTGCCTTTACCACCGATAACCTGAATGCTCTCAGGGATCTCTACTCCAGCAGAAGGTTCAACAACAGGTTGCTTCTTTGCAGCTGGAGTTTTTGCCGGTGCTACAGCCTCTTCTTCAGAGACATCCTCTACAACACGGCTCTTCTTTTTTACGCCAAACTTTTGAACATTTTCAGGGGTGATCTGATTGAATCTATTTTCTGCAAGTCTTCCATTAGGGGTTGATGCAAGCCTCAGCATATTTGCAGGGTCTGAGGTCATACCCTTGACTTTAGTCGTGACTCCAGCTACAGTTCCGTCTGCTTTTTGAAATCTAATAGCGTAGGATACTGCATCGTTAGCTTTAACAGACTCTAGAGGTCTATCATTTTTATCTAGGGCATATACATCTAAGATAATACCAACTTCTTCACCAGTCTTAGGGTGAAGTAGCACATCCCCGGGTTCGATCTCGCTAGGGTATTTCTTTTTTGCTCTAGCTAGTGCAGGGGGCAGTTGCTGAGCCGGGGTGGCTCCCTTAGTTTTTTTGTCCGCGATCGGGAAGACATCATCTGGCTCTAGTGAAACGGTCTGCTTTACGCCTAAATCATTTTCTAAGACAACATCAAATGCATTAGTAAGAGAGTCGGGCTTACCAATAGATTTAACAGTTACGTGTTCCCCGCTGTACACAATCTTGCTGCCTTTTTTAAGTTCAGATGCTTTGATCTGATCCGGCTTCTCGGTTTCTACAGGTTTTACAGGCTTTACCTGCTCTACTGGCTTCTCTTCTTTAGGAGAGGCTAGTTCAACATCATCATTAATGTTGATTAGCTTTGCGTCATCCTCGTCCTCGCCAGGGGTCTCAAAAGTTACGTAACGATCTCCACGGCTGCCTGGCTCGATAGACTTAATAATGCGGTCTTCGTCCCAGGCGCGTATTACGTCTCCAACCTTGAGGTCCTTACCCTTTACGGTGTTCTTGCTTACAGACTTCTTGATAATAGGTTTAGCTTTAGGCCAAGCTTTAGTCATCTTGCCTGGATCAGCAGGAACGGTCTGAGTAATCTGACCATCTTCCCAACGGACGAAAGCCTGGATTTTGCCATTCTCTGATTTGACGTCGGCAACTAGACCGAAACGCTTTCCGTCAGAAACAATGTCGCCATCTTTTAGGCTAGAGTGTGGGATATTTGTTTCGGTGCGGCCCTCAACCATCTTGCGAAGATTAGGCATCTTAGGCATCTTAGATGAAGCAAGTTTGATGTCGTCATCAGTTACTGGATCCTTGCGGGCAGTTTCTAGGTCTACTACATCTTCTTCTTTAGCATCGAGGCCCTCGGTTTTGATGCCAATACTTTGAAGGTATTCTTCACTAATAAGACCCTTTACAGGCTCAAACTTAGTATTAGGTACGTGAATTACGTAGAGTGGTTTTCCATTCTTGTCCGAGACAAGAAATCTACCATGATCTTTAATATCAGATGGACCGATATATACACCGTAGCCATCGGAAATCTTACCGCTTTTATCCCGCTGTTTCCAGCGGTTGGTGCGGCCCATTTCGACCCATTCACCCTCGTGGCCCTTACGCTCGGAACGTAGCTGTCCCTTAGCCCACCAACCCCAGCCAGGGCCCTTAGTGCCAGCAGCAATAAGAGGGGAGAGCTTCTCCTCATCGTCGGCTACGTAGTAGTCGTAGTCCTCGTAGTCAAAAAAATCGAACAACTATTCACCCTCTGATAGGCCAAGAATTTCGTTGATGTTTGGGTACTTAGCATCTAACTCGGCTTGCTTTTCAGGGTGACGTTCGTACCAAGCATTGATCTTGGCACCAATCTCTGGGGTTCTATTGCCGAGATTCCATGAAGGATGGCTACCAGTGCGCTCAAAGATTTCATCTCCAGCTGCTTCAAACCCCATACTCCAGAATACTTCTAGGGCCGCTAAATCCAGATCAGCCCAGACTAAATTCTTAGTTTCTTCATGGGTGCCCCAATCCAGGTGAATGCTTGGAGTTGGCTGTTGATTATTATCTGCCATTGCTGTCCTTAGTCTCTAGAGGCTTAAGTCTATCGTATGCCAATTGTACTATCAAATTGACATGCGTAGCATTCCCATTCACTGGAACTGTTATATTTTAGTATACCAACTTTTGTGGTTATCTATATCCGTGAATGGGCTATGCTATGCCATCTAGACGTCTGTCTAGCTCCTTTAAAGCTTCTTTTGCAGACCTAAGTGGTGCAACATCGAGGTTACTGGTTTTTAGCATTGTCTGTCTGACGTAGTCACGCAAACGCATTGCATCTTCATCAGTCAGAGAAGCAAGACTTCCAGAACCGGACTCAAGCATTGCAATAAGTTCCATCAGACTACGTCTGTTGCTTTCATCTTGCTTCTTGTAGTAGTCTGGGTTATCTTTTAGGAACTGAATTCTTTCCTCAGATGACTTGATAGATTCATTGATGTCATCGTCAGATGCATATCTGAATGGGAAGAACCTGTCTTTCTGAGGAGTCTTCATGTAGCTCTTCAGTGTATCGATGTTTGATTCCTGGTTTCTGATCAAAGCTCTAATGTGTGCTTCGTAGTCTCTAGGAGTTTCCTCTGTATACGACTCAGACACGGCCTTCTTCATGATCGGAGATTTTTTGACTTCATCAGTCTTAGGATCAAGATCAGTTAGGGACCAGGTAGCTGCATCGCGTTTGACTTCTAGATCAGCAATTTCTTTTTCTAGCTTTCTTCGAGCAACCATCAGACGCTGCTTGTAGTCAGACTTAGTGTAGTCATCCATTCGAGCATTAGACTCGTTAGAGCGAATAGCATCCATCCACTTCTGAGAACCGACAGGGAACTGAGATGGGTCTTCACCCTCTCCGCGGAGGCCTGGTGGCTTCCATGGACCAGTTTGATCAATAATCTGCTGAAGTTCTTCCATACGCCAAGCAATGCTTTGCTCGTGGATTTCTCTTGGAGCACCTACATAGCCGTTGGCTTCTCTGTCTGCTAGCCACGCTTGGTGTTTAGCTTCTTTTTCATCAGCGATCTTCTGCTCTGCAGCAGCAATACTAGCTTCAAATGCAGGCAATCCACCGTCGTAGTTCCAAGTGGCAGCATCCATTCTATTTTTATTATCCTGGATTTCCTTCTTGATCTGGTCAACTGCACGCCATACGGACATTCTGCTAGATGCTTCTGGAGCAACAATCAAAACATCACGGTTCTCATCATAGTTAGGATTTTCTAGCCAGCCCTCACGCTCAGCATCATCTCTAGGACTTAGGAACTGAGTTCTCATGCTGTAATACCCAGGAAGCTCTTCTCCGGACTCAATACGAGCCATTTTTTCTTCAAGCTTCTTTATTTCACGCTCGTAGAACTCTTTAGGCATTCCAGAGACATTCTTATCTAGAGGAGTACCTTCAGAGATAGCTTTCTTGATGATAGGAGAGCCAGAGCCATCGTCGGTTCCGCTGTCCTTACGCATTCCTATCTCTAGCTTAGGATCCTCAATGAAGCCTTCTAGGTTACCCAGCGCAAGACCAAGCTTTGGACGAGTAAGCGCAACGTAGACTAGACGAAGTTCTTCTAGGGCATCCCAGGCCTTCTTGCTATCTAGGTTGTACCAGTCTTCTCCAAGGCGAACGTAGTCACGCTCAAGACCCTTAGCGGTGTGTCCAGTCATACCAAGGACGTGGATGTTTTTACCACTCAGGTTGTGTACTAGTTCTTCAAGCTGCTTTTTGCCGTCATCCTTCATACGCTTTTCCCACCAGTACTTAGGCTTACCCTTATCGTTAAGCTCTTCAGTACGCTTGAAGCCAAGCTCTTCTAGGATTGCACGATTTTCGTAGACACCAACACCAAAGTCATTGGACATGGAGACGTCAAACACGCGGATCTTTTTGTTGTTCTTGTTTTCTCCAATAATCTTGTAGCCAATGTTGTTACCTAGATCGCCAGACTTGCCGACCTCCTTAGGTACTGCATAGCCATCTACGTGTAGTCGGAAGTTTTTTACCATCTCTTTGAGCTCGATTAAGGCTCCAGTAGTAGATAGTCTCTTCTGGTTTCCTTCCTCATCAAACTCAGCCTGAACATTGTACGCCTTTACAAGCTTTCCAGCAAGGCTTAGTAGAAGCTTGATACCGTGAGGAGCAGTACCACTTTCAAGTGCTTTTTGAACATCGTCCCATGACTCTGGGCCAGCAAGCTCGTCTGGAACTGCTGACTTAGGCTTAGACCTAATTTTTCCATCTTTATCGACAGGACCTAGTCGGAAGTAGATAAGCCACTCAAGCATGTCAAGGGCATGCTTTTTGAAAGCTTTAGTGGTTCCAAAAAGTTTTTTATCTTCTTCATTAGGGAATGCAATCTTTAACTTTAGAGCCTCGGCAATAATTCCCATGTTAGTTCTAGATACAGCAAGAATGCTTTCGATAGGTTTACCGTCAACACCAGGTTTCCCTATCTCAAGGTCACCTGTAGGGATGATGATTGACTCTAAGTCAGGTCTACCAACTAGGCGTAGCTCTTCTCCAAGCAAACGAAGAACGTTGTTTGCTGGGCCAAGTGCACCACTACCAGTTCTAAAGCTCTGGGTTAGAGATAGAGTGATGTCTCTAGGAATAACCTCTAGACCATTTGTAGCACCGCGGAAACCGTAGATACCCTGGTTGGTGTCACCAACGGTAACAATCTGTAGATTGTTATTGTGCAGCTCATGCTGTTTGATCAGCAAGTCTAGGAATACAGGGTTAACATCCTGGGCCTCATCTAGGAAGATGACATCTGGAACGTTCTTAAATCCGTGAACGCTGATTCCGTTACGGTTTACTTCCTGCATATCTGGATCAGTTAGAGCCCAGTTCTTGAACATTACATCGTGGGTTACACGTAGACCAGAGTCATAGTCCTCGTCTACATATGCAGCCCACAGCTGCTCTGCCGCTTCAAGGAGCACTGCTGGAACCGGAGTACCCTCTTCTACAGCATAATTGAATCTAGTGAAGTGTTTAGGAGTGATAGACGGGTCAGCAGACTTCATCCACTCTTCTAAGGCATCGTACGCGTACTCGGCAATTTGGTCTTTTGTGATCTTGTTTGCAGCTGACTCATCTTCCTTTTTGCCCTTTTTCTTAGTAGGGGCCACTCTCCAACCAATAGGAGTCTTAGAAACATAGTCGTCAAAACCAAAGAGGGTGGCAACAAGGTGAGAATATTTACCGTTAACAGAGTATCCGTGCTCCTGAGCCTTCATTCGAATAGCAAGTGTCTTGTTGACAGATGTATTGAACGCCATAGAGTTGTGAGTCATGGTATTAGTTCTGGTAGGATCATCAGATTCCATACCAAAACGCGCCTTAGCTTCTAGCTCATTCTGCTTGTTGAATACCGAGTAAATGATGTTTAACTTAGGTCTAAGCATCTTTAAAACCCTAGCTGCCTGCTCAAGGTTAGTGGTCTTACCTGTTCCAGCAAGAGCCTGAATAACTACGTTGTAGCCACCAAGGATGGCTGCAAGGTTGTTTTTACCCTCTGCTGTAGGCTGTACCTTTAGCTGATCAATTACAGTTTCTAGTTCCTTAAGAGCTTTCTTGAGATCTTTGACAGTGATTGTGTCAGCAGGTCTCTCGCTAGACATCTTCTTAATGATCGGCTTGACCGCTGCTCGCTCTGCAAGAGGAGTCTCTACCCCGTCCTTCTCATTGGCTTGAACTGATAGAGATTGCTGCTTGGCAATACCTAGTCTAGATATAACATTTCCAGCAGTACGCTCGGAATAGAACCCACCGTTCACAGCTTTTTGATATCCACGAACCTGGCTCTTCGATAGAAGACCAATTTCGGCTAGGTCATCAACTAGGTTTAGAATTTGATTGTTCTGCTCTTCGCTAGAATCTTTGTGGTTTGCGCGACCAGTAATTAGGATGTCAGCAATACTAAGAGTAAGTGGTTGTCCACCAGGTACGTTTACAGTTACACATCCGCCCTGAACAAATCCAGATACTCCTGCCTGTACTCCAGAAGGAATAGATGGGTGGGATACGGCCATGTCGTAGTCGACTAGCACGCCGTCTTTAGTGGTGTACTGGTCGGTGACATTTGCGAGGTTGCTAGGCTTCATCGGTTCGATGATGGTAGACCCATCAACAAGACCAAGTGTGCCTGGGAACTCTACCAAAACATAGGAACTTTCTACAGCACCGCGTGATTGACCGATACGTCCGCTTACAACGTCCATGACATATGAACCAGATGGCAAATCATTGACAATGTTTGCAGCAGGAGTATCGACAATACGGGAGTTATCCTCGATCTGTCCACCCTGAAGCATTTCCTGTACTACGCTACCGAAGTTTCCAAGAAGCTGCTCAAGAATAGATCTAGCCTGGCTATTTTCTAGGTCAGCACCAATGTTGTCTAGGAGAGCTAGTCTATCTGCAAGGAAGTGGGTAACTTCAGCCTTGTAGACTTCCTTAGCGGTATCGTAGTCCTCATCAGTGTATCCGTTTGTAGTGGCATCAAAGTTGAAGTCACGTCCACCAGCAGAGAGACCACGCTTAGCACGGTCTAGCATTGCCTGGAATACCTCTAGGGTAGAGACAATGTCAGCGTCAGCCTCGTGGCGTCCATTGTTTGATAGACCGAAGTATGTAACTAGGGATTCTAGAGTGTTAGATGGCTTCTGTACACCGAAGATACCATTCCAAGGCTGATCAACAATCTTGTATGGAGCGTCTGGGTTTTCCTGAGACCACTCTGGCATGATGTGCTTCGATAGCCCTAGTGTGTCGATGAATCCACCAATTTCGTATTCTGGTAGACCAGACTCACGTAGAGTTCTGTTTAAAACCTCCAGGTCAAAAAGTAGACCATTGTGTCCAAGTAGGATTGCACCCTTAGGAACAAACTGCAGGAACTGCTCCATAGCTTGACGCTTGGTAGGCTGCTGAGATAGGAAGTCGTAAGTTACCTTACCGCCCTTACCGTCACCAACTTCTTTCAGGGTCCAGTGGCTAATGTCTGACTCTGGGTTAATGTAAGTGCTGGCAATATCATCAAGGCTCAACTTGCGGGCACGTAGCACAGCCATTTGAATCGGGTCATTCTTAATAGCTGGGTCATCTAGGTCAGGGATACCAGTAGTTTCAAAGTCAAAGACATAGATATCATGGTTACTTAGGAACTCAATAACTTCATCCCAGGTCTTCATGCCGCGTAGAGGTTCTAGAGCCGCTCCGTGGAATGCAGGTGGGTAGAAGAACTTCATGCGAGGAGCCTTCTTAATCTCGCTCTTAGCCTTCTTTAGGATAGGAGTGATTCTGCTGTTCTCGGCAGCCATAGAGCGAGGCTTGAAGATACCAGCCTTGTAGCTACCAATCAAGTCATCGATTGAAGACGAGATCCTGTTCAGGTACTCTTTCTGCTCTGGAGTTAGGTTGGAGGTGTCTCCGTAGTCGTAAGCACCCTCTCCAATGCCAGCTACACCATCAGAAACTAGTGTAAGCAGGCGATTAACCTCGTTAGGGGTAGGAGCGTTCTTTAGTCGGTTTCCGTGCATCACGTAAACTAGTCCGTTTAGATCAGCGAAGGCCTTCTTCATTACCTTACGAGCATCGTCTGGCATCTCTTTGCGAGGTAGGTCAAGACCCTGAGTGATTGCAGCAATGATCTGACGAACATTGTTGCGAAGACGGCGTGCATCAGCAAGGCGAGCTGCGTTTGCTAGCTCCTCATCCTCCATGATGCCAGGCTCTACGATAACTTCCTCAGCAACAGGTGCTTCTTCAGTTACTGGAGTCTCTTCCTGAGCTGGTTCCTCGGTTGTAGGTTCCTCAGTGGTAGGTTCTTCTACAACTGGTTCTTCTACAACTGGTTCCTCTACAACTTCTTCCGGCTTCTCCGCGATGTCGTCGGTGCCACCTAGATTTACTTCAGGAACATCTGGACGATTAGCGCGTTCCTGAGCAATCTCATCCTGATACTGAGTTACGGTCTTAGCACCTTCACGATAGATTCCAGGGTACTTAGGGGTATAGTCCTCTGGAACTGTAAACCCATTAGGAACTCGAAGGTCAGTAATGTCAAGTCCGAACTCGATAGAGTCACGTAGGATAGCGGCATCGTAGTCGGCTTCAGTTACTTTTAGACCTAGAGCATCTGGATAGTCTTCAGTAGGGCCGTCAAAAAGGGTTCTTTGAATTTCCCACTTGGTCATATTTGGAACGGTCTTTAGAAGATCTTCCCAAAGGTCGTCGCTGATCAGACCCTTCTTGCGAAGAATCTCTAGAGACTGTAGCTGACGTAGGCTAGGAGCATTTTCAGTAAGGTTAGTTGTAAGAATAGCTGGCTTGTATTTATCGTTGAAGCCACGCTTGCTGAACTCAGCAATCTTGTTCTTCCACCACATGTATGGCTTGTCTGGGCTGACATCGATGAAGTCCTGGATTTCTTTATCCGAGAAGTCACCATTTTCAAATAGTGCCTCAACCTTGATCATCATTGGCTTAGACGGGCCCTTGTCACCAACGTTAGAGAATAGATAGTCTGGTTCTACAGCCTGACCCTGCTCCTCTTTAACTTCTGCAGCAAGCTTAGGAGTGAATCCTTCAGCATTTTGTCGAGCAGGGTAACCACCCTTGATTCTGCTCTGCTCATCTTTTAGCTCTTCGTTGTTCATGTCATGCATGGTTTCAAGGAGACGTTGAACTTCAGCATCAGGCACGTCATACCAACCAAGCATTGCTCGTAGGTACTGACGAACCTTAATCTGACCGTTAGGCTGGTCACCCTCTTGAGGGTTTAGCTTACGTTGCTGGTTAAGTTCACTGATTAGATCCATAGCCTGAGCATTAGAGAATCTATTTTCATTCTTAGTGAAGCTCAGGTACATGTCATCAATGCGCTCAGCTAGGCGTGGAGTTAGCTTTCGATATGTAGCAGCTGTCTCCAACTTCTTCATAGTCTGTGGAGTAATTGGAATATCTTCATCGTCGCCGCCCTGGTCCTGCTGCTGGTCCTGGCCATCTTCTCTGAGGCCCTTTTCAGGGTTGTAGTCGGCGTTACGCTCAAGAGCATTTAGAGAAAGAAGTTCTTTCTTGAGGGCATACATGGTTGGGTATGCATCCCATGAGCGGTAGCGAGACTGGATGTCATCAATCAGTTGGTACTGCTCTTCAGTTAGGTTAGTAAGACCGCGCTTGCGGGCGATAGCTAGACGAATCTTGTTACGCTCGTCTGGCATATACCAAGAGTCTTTTGACCACGCAGCTGGGGTGGGACGATCTGGTAGTGCTTTAATCCTGCGATAGATAGCAGTAAAGTCTTTAGGAGTGTACTTCTCCGAATAGGTGAGCATGTGGTCAAGCATGTCAAAGTATTCTGGTGGGAGTTGCTTGGTGTGGTAGAGACCCCTACCCATTCCAGTTTCTTTGTTATAGCCAAGGAACCAACGCTGGATGTGTTGGTAGTCCGGGTTGATCGACTCTAGCCCATCTTCAGTAACGATCTTCTTTTCAATAGGCTCTTCCCACTTCTCTCCCCAGCGGGCCTGGTCCTTATCATAGGAAACACCGTCTTCTGGTTTGATTAGCTCTAAAGCCTCATCATCTAGCGGGACATCAAACTCTCCAGAGGTCTTGTAAGCTTCGCCCTGAGAACGCTTGATGATAGGCGAGTAGCGTTCTACCAAGTCGATAGAGTCTTGTAGGTCTTCCCAGTTGAAGGCTGTACCAACAGGCAAACCACTTAGAGCATCAAAAGCCGAAATAGTGTCGCGAGCAATAATAGGTGTGCTTACAGATTGCTCATCAAAACGATCATCGTAACTAGGGTCGTTAGTCTCGCCAACAATCCAGTTACCGAAGTGAGCTGTATAGCGGTAGTTGTTGGATCCGTACCAGCCATCTGAAATCTTGTGCCATCCGCCAGGCATATTCTCATCCGGGCTGTAGCCCTCGTCAGATGCAGGCAGCGAGTCAACTTGCTCTGGAGTAAGGTCGGAAACGGCTTTCTTTAGAAGCGGAACCGGCTTTGCAACCTGTGCCGGTGCAACTTTACCAGTGTTATCTACTGGCTCGTTCTCTACGCCGGGGTAGGTAGCATCTTCACTTGAAGCAAGCTTTTGGATAGCAGACCACTCTTGAGCATAGCCAACAACTTCTTCCTGGCCGCGCTTACTAGACACAAGTTCAAAGATAGGCTTCTTAGGGTCTAGAACATCAGTACCGTCTGGACCAACAACTGTTGCGCCAAACTTACGCTGTGCCTCAGCAATGCGAGCTAGGGTAGTCTCGTCGTGGTTATCAAACTTAGTGGCCTGGTAGCCATCGCTAGTCACAAAGTGACGAGCAGCGGCAGGCTTGTTAGTCAGCTGAGCCAAACGTGGGCCAACCCTGCTTGAGTACCAGCTGGTAGGGAGCTCTCTACGCTTCATGTCCTTGATATCAACAAAAGGTACTTGCTCTAGGCGACCAACCTGGTGGTAGTTCTTTACAGCGTGCTCTGGAAGAATAGCCTTAATGCTTTCAAAAACACTTAGTGGTACAGAATAGATACCATTCTTAATACCCTTAACGTCAGTGATCTCAACGTCAATGCTGTTTGGGTCAGTTCCGTTTCCAGCAACCTTACATACAACAGACATGATCTGACCGGACTTCATCTTTACGTAGATGCGCCCGCCGCCGCCCATTTCAGCAAACTGACCGAAACGGTCACGACGCTGTCCTTCAGCACGCTGCTTACGGTGCCAGAAGCTATTCTTACCAGCGTATGGGTCACCAAATGCAACAAGTGGTCTGATTAGTAGGTCGCTAGGTACCTGGCCTGGAGGAAGCATCTGAAGCTGTGTTAGGTGGTAGGTAAACTCCACAGACATAGGGTTGCTTGAGTAGACAGATGCAATGATTCCGCGTACGTTCTCGTTAGTAATACGTGGGTCTGCAGCAATCCACTCTGCTCGCTGCTCGCGAATAGCCGATGCAGTTAGAACTGCAGACGTAATTGTAGAGCTTGGGTTGTGGATTGGAAGTAGGTCGGTGTGCTTAACCATGCCATTAGAGGTTGGACCCTCGTAAGCAAGTGTCAAAAAGTTATTGATTTCGCGAAGTGCATTGAAGTAAACAACGCCCTTGTCCTCAACATCAGCAGAAGCAGTGATAATACGCTCGGCAACCTGGAAGATAGCTTCGTCGCTAACCTTTCTGATTTCTGGAACGTCTACACTTCTAGACTCAATCGTGTCAATGATTGCGTGTTCTAGGCTCATCTCGCCATTTAGTAGTTCATCAAACTTTTTGACTAGGTTGCTCACTATTAGAACTCTTCCTTTTTCTTTGGCAGAAGATCTGCATCTTTACTGTCGTACAGCTTAATAGCCAGCAAAGCTGCTCTATTGAATGGTGATTCGTTTTCCTTGACTGCACGCTTCCAAGCTGCACGGAATACAGGTACAGACTCGTAGCCTAGGCCAGAATACTCTGCCATAGCAACGATAGCTTGCTCAGGGCCGTCATACATCGACTCTTCCTTGAGATCCACAATCAATTCACGGTCAGCAAAGCCAGCCGCTGTGATTGCGCTACCTACAGAAAGAGTAGACGCTGGGTGTTCCTTATTTAGTAGGTCAGAGTCATCAGCTGTTGCAGTTACTTTTAACTTCCCAGCCTTGACTAGGTGTAGGAAGTTGTCTACTCGCTCAATACCAGAAGAGTTGTAGGTCAGACCCTTTACAGGGTTAGATGAGAACTCAGTGGCTCCACGGCGGTAGATTGCTTTTAGCTGTGAAAGAGTGACCTTGCGAACGTCGTCAACAACGCTACTGTTGTGCTGATCTACCTTTTCACCAAGGGCAGTCTCAGCTACGCCAGAGAACGAGATGCTTCTTGCAGAAGCAATGATTCCATTCATGTTTGGCTTTACTAGCTCTTCATCACTAGGAGCCAGCAAGCTCACAGCTTCAATCTCTACTGAAGAGAATGTAGACATTTCTGATGTTGCCTTACTTGGATCTACAGAACCATCTGGCAGTACAGCAAAGCGACATAGGCCACCTTCCTCTACTGATGAATCGATGATTGCACAGCCATTTGGTGAGTTGAAGAATACACAGTTGCCACACTTAACGCCAATAGCGGCGTGATTTGCGTTGTCTGCAGCAGCTGTATAGCCTACCCAGACTCCAGTATTGTCATCATTAAACTTGCCGTGCTCCTTGACAATGTCAAGTAGGGCTTGAGCTAGATCTTGCTCTTCTGGAACTAGGTGTCCAGCAGCAAGTAGGGTGTTACGGATTGATTCGGGGGTAGGCTGAAGTTCAGGCAGTGACTCATCGTTATCGTTGTCAACTGCTGTTAAGAGAACTTCAGCCTCAGATTTTCCCACTGGCATGGTGTGAATGCTTGTAGCGTCTGCACCAACAGTAGTTCCGAGCTGCCATATCCACTTCTGAGTCATGTCGATGCGCTCGGCTAGGAAGTTTGCAACTCCCTGCTCGTTGAGAGCATTTGCAATGTCAAAAGCTGCTGTTAGGCAGTGGAGGATCTGCATAACACCCTCGTAAAGGTTTGCAGACATCTCCATAGGGTCGCCGCCTGATGGGCGTGCTTGAATGGAGCTGCTGGAAGCTAGTTCATGAAGCATGTGAGGTGCATCATATCCGAGCTTGCGAATATTTTCAGCGATTGCATCTTCTGATTCGGCATAGTCAGTGTAGATTTCCTCGAAGAAGTCATGGAACTGCGAAAAGTGCGGTCCCTTGACATTCCAGTGATAACCGTGTGCTAGGTAGTGCAGAGTAACTGTATCTGCCAATACCTCAGCGAGCTGCTGGGCAAGCGCAAGCTTGTTCAACTGCTCCGGAGTTGTAATGTTTTCCATTTTATTTCCTTATTGGGCTGGGTTTGTAGTTGGTTCTGCAAGTGCTACCTGTGGGGCTGCAGTGGCACCCTCAGTGTTTGGTGGGGTTACACCTTCTGGTGCTTCCGGAGTTGCGGCCTCGGCTGCAGGGGCTCCAGGAGCGGCTTCAGCGCCTGGCTGACCGCCTTGGAGAACCTGGGATAGGTCTTGTGGCATTGGAGCAACGCTAGTGGCTTGTTGGGCCGCTCTAGCCGCTGCCATGACATCAGGGGCAACTGCCGAAAGCATGGCTTCAGTAAGCTCTGGGGTAATCATACCCTTTTCAATGAGCAAACGTAGTCCAAGTTCTGTTGGTGATGGTGCATCTGAGTCTGAGAAGCCGTGTGCACGTCTCCAAGTCTCGTAGGATACTGCCATCTTATCGAAACCAGCGTCTGCATCCATTGCGCGGTCGTTACGGGTTGCAACAAGGCTTGGGTCATACCAAATAACAAGCTTCTCAACCTCAGCAGGGTTGTAGCCATTGGCTAGAAGGTATGGACGTAGATAAACAACGGTCAGGGCATCAGCAAGCAAAAGCATCAACGGCTCGATGTGCGCCTTGTAGAGGGCTTCATCAATCTGCATCGCGTTTGAGTACTTAACGTTTGCTAGACCAGTTACAACGTCCTTAGGGACGTCGAGGCCCTGCAAGATACGCTCTAGAACTCTGTCTGAACGCTCTGCAAGAGCTGGGTCGAAGCTACGCTCGAACTTGAACTGCTTGATCTTGTCACCAAGTTCGGCAGGACCACGAATAATAAGTGGTACAACGGCTGCAGCAGAGTCCTCGTCGCGGATTGGGGTGGTCATTGCGTCGATGAGCTGATCTTCAAACTCATCTGCGACTTCTTCTGGGGTAGGTTCTGCGTAGAGACCATCTGAGTCATCGTACGGGTAGCTAGGATCTGGTGTAGCTGCAACGCTCAGGCCATCTGGCAAGTAAAGAGCACCAGCGTTCAAACGTGAACGTGCGGTAGAGCGGAAGGTACGGTTTAGAAGCAAAAGCTCGGCACAAAGGTCAAGCATTCCCTTTAGGCTTGAGTCAGCCTCTTCGCTGTAGCGTGGGTGTGCTCGCCAAACGCGTCCAACGAAAGCATTCTTAGGAAGGACAGAGGCAACGTTCTTCATCATGTTCTGAGTTGAAGCACCCTGTTGATATTCGCGGCGTCCTGAAACAACGTAGTTTCCTTTGTTATCTAGGCTTAGTTCGTCAACAGAACGGATGTCCCATGATTCTGGAAGTGCGTGGCCAACCAAAGCTGGCATCTGAACTAGGTAGCACTCACCGGCAACAAGAATATTTAGGGCTGCATCACGTAGAAGACCTGCCTGGCCTCCGTAAGCACTGTCAAGACGCTGTAGAGCACGCTCTGCGGCTGTAGCTAGGTCCTGGTCAACATTCTTTACCTGACGTACAGGCTTTGGGGCTTCTGAAGGATCTACAACAATAGCTGCGTAAAGACGGATACGAGAGACAACGTTTGCAACAAGGTTGAAAGCATATTTGATCTCACCAATAGCATCGTAGTACTCCCAGGCTTCTGACTGCCAGCTGGAAGATTGTGAGAGACGTCGGTTGCGGAACTTTTCCGCTTCGTTCTTGTCATTTAGCTTAACCTGAACTGCGGCGGCTGTAAGAGAACGGATTGTTGTGTATGCGGCAGCAGTGGCTTGGCCCTGAGGGCTCAAGAAAACAGAGTTGGATGGTAGCGCAGCGGCTGCGGGAATACTTCCGCGAAGAGGCTCGGGTCCATTGTCCGAGTTACGGCTAAAAACGCCCAAAATTGGCTCCTGTCATTTATAACGGAACGGAGTTAACGTTCAACCCGTGCGGCTATGATTCCTGCAATAGCTGAAAGTGCTAGCGGAAGGCTAACAAGCAATGCTATCGATGAATCTATTGTATACCAAATAGTTAGGAGTGATCCGAACCAGATAGACATACACCAGTCGCATGTGAAGAGGTATCCGAATGTTGTTGAGGGTGGAAAACGCTTCCAGATCCTATTACGCAGCCATTCAAAGATAATGTCTGTAGTAAATAGGCGTGAAAGTCTGAACGTCGCTAAGGACAGTAGGGCTAGATCTAGAATAGTTAGGTCTTTAAGCAAGTGGGTCTCGATTCGACTGAAGTGTTTTGTAGGGGTTCCAAGAACGTAGACGTGAGCCACAACCGCAGTTTGTGTCTTTCTTGAATGAGATCATCTTACCTGACTCGGTTACAACGTAGGAGTCAAGCTCAGGTGAGGTTGCTTTCTCGAAGTATGTGTAACGCTCGTTGAAAATAATCTGAGCTCCCTGTGGAGAGTCTGCGGCAACTGTAATGTTTGTATCGGTAATGATTACACGAGTGGTCTGGACGTAGTAGGTGTTTGGGATGTTTGGTCCAGCTTGGAACTCATGAACGTCCCTAAAAGTTCCAGGAGAGGCGATGGTAAAGTGCGCTGGGAAAACGTCGTAAAGGATCTTCATGGTTCTATCTTAGTGCTTGGACGCGTCTGGCAATAGCACGGTGGGTGACATTGGCTGCACGAGCAATGTCGGCAATAGAGACGTCGGCGTCGCGGAGTTCGGAAACTATTCGGTTCATCTCATCGTTGGCCTGGGCGTAGGGGTGGCCCGAAGGCATACGGTGACGGAATAGACGTGCTTGAGGAGCTATCTCTTTTAGACGTTCGGCAGTCTGAGGTGGTACTCCCGGTGAGACAGGAGTCAGACGTTGGTAGCCACCTTTTGGGGTCTTGTAGTGGGGATCCGGGACAATGATGTTGAGCTTAGCTCCGGTGTACTTCTGATCGACCCACGCCTTTACGGTTGAGCGACGTTTTGGAGGATCGAAAGCATCTCCGATTGCTTGGAGAGTCCACCCCTTTTGGAAGAGCTGATACGAGCGAGTAAGTAACTCTGGACGTCGAAGAGAACGTAGTAGTTCAACTTCGGATTGTGGTAGCGGATGTTCGCGTGCGGATCTTCTTGACATACAAACATTGTATCATACTTCGTCCAAAGTTTACGTACTTTATTTAAGAATGATACATTAACTTATTTTGGTTTTGGCCTGCAAGAAGGCAACAGTATAATTTCAGGTTTCTCAAATTCGTTTCCTGAATTGAGGGGGGGTCATTGAGGATTTGGTCAAAATTGGTCAATTCTGCCTAGTGTGTTTGTTATCTAAATGTTATAAAGAAATTGCCTAAATGAACTTGTGTTGTTGCCTATTAGGCACTAATGTTGATAGTAGTTAGGCAAGTTGCCTAGCCCCCCTAAACGAGAGGTTCCAAATGTTTATCCTAGACGCTCTAATGGCAGTATTTATGTTCCTATTCACCTGTGCTGGTTCTCTTATGTATGGGATTACCTTTTGCCTAATGTTGCCTATGTCTTTAATTTCTGGCAGTGAAATTCCTGCCTGTTCTTCTATGTGCTTCTGGTCATAGCCCCCTGACCCCCTGCCCCCTGACTTTATCCCCTGCCAATAGGTAGGGGATTAGTCTTGCTCTAAATTGGCAATTCTAGGCATCACCGCATAACACTTAGCCCCCTAACCTAACTAGGCAAGTGCCTAGCCTAGCCCCCTGACCTAGCCCCCTAGCCCCCTGACCAAATTAAGCCTATCCGTATGACCTAGCCCCTGACCTAGCCCCCTGACCCTGACCCCCTAAGTCTATGACCCTGACCCTGACCCCCTGACCTAGCCCCTGACCCCCCCGACCTAGCCCCTGACTATAATCACCTGCCCGTATGACTTGCCCCGAGTTCTCGGCTATCTCAATGGCTAGGCGTTATCTAAATGTTATAAAGAAATACCCCCCTGAACTTGCGCCCGTAAGCAATAGGCACTAAGTTAGTAAGTAGAGGCAAGCAAGAGGCAAGCCCGCAAAACGAGGAGAATAAAATGAACGCAACACTAGCAAGCAACGCAACTGCCCTAACACTACTAGGCACTCCATCAACCTTAGTAGTCATCATCAAGGACACACTAGGCAACGAAACTCTACGCCCTATTTACGAGTGTGTATCTTGGGAGAGAGTTGCCGAGTTCGTAGAGTGGCACAAGACAAGTGAAAGCATCAAAAACGCTGAACTACAAGTCTGGCACTACTCAACACACCTAGCAACCTTGTTCATCAACAACTAACAAAAGCCCCCCTGAACTCCCCTGCCAATAGGTAGGGGAGTTCTTGCTCTCCTAGACTTGACGGCTATGACTATGGTTATAACTAGGGCTAGTTCAACTCCAGTTATATGTATATATAGACCCGTATGATGTTCATACTGCCTATTGGACTATAACTACTAAGCATTAGTCTAGACCTAAGCCTAAATACAGGCTGACTAGGTCTTAGATACGACCAAAGGGAGTATCTATAAATAAAAAGGCAAAGACGAAGTCTTTGACCTAACGAAAACTTCTACGAAGTTTGAGTATCAAGCGAAGCTTGATATTGGTGTGTAGTAGTAAAGTTCAACTCCAGTTTTATATATAGGGGAGTATGTAAAGGTCAAATATCTTGATATTTGGACTTTACCTGAGACTTTGTCTATGACAAAGTCGAATATAAGGTCAAAGACGAAGTTTTTGTCCTAGCGTAGCGTCCTAGAGAGGACGCGAAGCCTGCGAGCATCTTTGCGAGCAAAGAAAAGTATTGCGAAGCAATACCTAGCCTTCACGAGCTTACGAAGTAAGCGCGAGCGACTAGCGAGCCTTAGGTGATACGAAGTATCAGCCTAAGTCGTGAATGGCCCGACATACGAAGTATGTCACCTGACTATCGAAGATAGTCACTCGAACGAAGCAAAGGCACTTTGCGAAGTGAGTATGAAAGAGGTTCATCAATTAGTCCAGCAACTATTCTGCCAATAGGCAGAATAAAGTTGCTAGGACCTAGCCTTTACCAAAAGCAATATGTATAGGCACGTTAGGTCACGTGTGACTTGCTAGGGCACCTAGCTTAGTCACACACGAGCAAGATAGGCTCTGCCTATCAAGCGAGAGGCTGAGCGAAGTATGAGCATCATACGAGCGAGGACAAGGCGAGCATAACGAGGTAGCAACACGACGAGCGAAGTCGAAGTCGTGTGCTATCGAGAAGCGAGCAGGAATAATGATAGGCACTAGCATTATTGCTAGATACTCGTCTAGCATTACGCTGTGCGTAATGCTAGCGAAGAACGCGATCGAGCGAAGCGAGTGAGCATAAGACGAGCGAGCGAAGCGAGTGAGGCAAGCCTGATTAGCAAAGCGAGCAGGCGAAGCAGGCGAAGCAGGCAAAGCAGGCGAAGCAGGCAAAGCAGGCGAAGCCTGCTCTCAGGCAGAAAGTTGAACGAAGTTCAACTCCAGTTTTATAGGTAGGGGAGCTTAGTAGATAGCCAGACTGGTCTATTAGGTGTGTGTAAAGACGAGCGTAGCGAGAACAAAGACGAGCGAAGCAAGGAGGCTTATAGCAACGAGCGAAGCGAGATAAAGAACGAACGAGCGTAGCGAGTGAGCAGACAAGGACGAGCGAAGCGAGATAAAGAACGAGCGAAGCGAGCAGACATGAACCTATCGAAGCAAAGCGAGATAGGAATAAAGCGAACGAAGTGAGCCTGCCATAGGCTCGAGCGAAGCGAGATAGAAGACGAGCGTAGCGAGAGTAACAATGAGCGAGCGAAGCGAGTGAGCATAAAGCGAACCTGCTAGGCAGGTGAGCAAAGCGAATGAGCCTAAGCGAATGAGCTTAGTAGAGCGAGCGTAGCGAGCAAGAGTATTGGTGAGATACAGAAGGAAGTTCAACTCCAGTTATATAGGTGTAAGGTACAGGATAAGCCTGGACAGGCCAAGGAAAAGAAAAAAGAAAAGAAAAAGCGAGCGAAGCGAGCTAGGTTTTTAGGGCACGAGCAAAGCGAGTGACCAGCCTGCGTGCAGGCAAGAAATAGATAAAGTTCAACTCCAGTCTGCGACGGCTAGGCCCCTTGGGGGCTGGCAGGAGCAGGGTATATAGGTAGGTGGCTCAGGGAGCCGCCGCATGGCTTTTTAAAAGCCTATCTAACTCTGAAGATACCACCAGGACGAGTAGGACGACCATCAGAGATTTTTCGGTTGGCAAGAGACGTTGCTGAAATACGACCACCGGAGAATCCACTAGGTGGCTTAATCATTAAGGCAGTAAGAGCATGAACGAGAGCATCGACTCGGTCAGGCGATTTGCCCTCACCGGGAATCCAGGTATTCATCTGAGATTCAAGGTCGGCTAGGTATCCAACATGATGAACACGGTTTTGTTCATAAGCAAGGGTAACTGGCTCAGCCCGCAAGGCCTTTCCATGTTTGCTGTGAACTTCAAGTACCTTGATGTTAGGGTCAATAGCGTTGATAGCATTGCGAACCATAGCACCACCTTGATTGACTTCGGCTACGACAGGGCAACCCCATTTGCGAGCCATCTCAACGACCTTGTTTGCCCACTTCTCGGGTGAACCTAGAATTGAAGCATCTTCAAGAATCCAAGCCTGCCTCTTATACAAATCCCTTTCTGATGTTGAAGCACAAACAACAATGCCACATTCATCACGAGGATTCTCAGCAACAGAAGGGTCAACACCAATGATACGAAGTGGAGTACCTTGAGGCATAAAAGCTTGACGGTTTCTCTCAATGAGTTCCTCTGTCCACAAGGCACCTTCGACATCATCAAGCATTTCACCATAAAGCTCTTGAGCTGCTAGACGCGTGCCCGCATAGACGCCAGTGATGGCATCGAGGTAGGCACCGGATAGGTTGCCAGAGTTATCAAGAGTGGAACCACGAGTGATAACGACGCGACCTGTCTTTGCTTCCTCGATAAGCTTGTAAAGCAGAGGCACTCTCTTTGGAGTAGTAGTCACCACAATCCTCGGATTGCGACCAAGACGAGTACCGACGCGAAGGTTGTCAAAGGCTGTCATGCCAGCGGCATCAGGCGTTTGACGCCAAGCGGCTACCTCATCACCCCAAGCGTGAGTGAACTGAGGACCACGAAGTGAGTCAGGCTCATCTGCTGTAAAGCAGGTGGCAGTGTTTCCGTTAGGCCAAGTCAGACGACGTTTGGATGGCTCATACAAAGGTCGCTCGGATGGAGGCGTGACATTCATAATGCCAGACTCACCTTCAACAATAACGTCACGAACGTCAGCTGCTGTACGAGCAACGAGAGCGAAGCGACGTTGTCCCTCAGTTGTGTACTTGGCTTGTTCACGAACCCACTCGGCTGCTGTCCTAGTCTTGCCAGCACCACGACCAGCAATGTAAGCCCAGATAGCCCAGTCGCCTTCGGGTGCCTGTTGCTCAGGTCTTCCCCAAACAGACCAGTCCCACAACAAAACATCAGGGTCCATGCCTGATAAGGCAAGAGCTTGTTGCTCTGGTGTCATTAGGGCTATCTGTTCCATTAGGCTTTTAGCCATAAGTTCAACTCCAGTTAGGTGCTACAGGACGATGCGAACGTTAGGGTCGCCATCAAATAATGCAGTAAGCGTAGCAGGATCTACATTGCCATCGCCAGGAAGCTCTCTGTCAGCCTGAAAGGATGCAAGAGCTTCTTTAGTACGATCTCCATAGAAACCATCCTTGTCCAGCGAGACAACGTCATAGCCAAGCTCAGCTAGGCGACGTTGCATGTGGTGGACACTTAGACTCTTGCGAGCATAGATGTTCTTGAAGACAATAGCTGAAAGCAAGACATCATCAACGACATTGTTACTAACCACTGCTGGTCCAGCAGGAGCAGGCAATGCGTTAGCAATATCAGCAGCTGATACAGCAACTGGCTCAGCATATTTCTTAGGCTTAGATGCCTTAGCGGGCTCAGGCTCAGCCTGTGAGACAGGAACTACTTCTGGGGCAGGAGCGTCGACAACGTCGTCAGAGACGTCAGGCTCTGAAGCGATAGCATCAGGAGTGGTCTCTGGCTCAGAGATTGGTTTGGTTTCTTCAGACATGTTTATCCTTAAATGTTAAGAGTTCAACTCCAGTCTCGACTAGAGTAAAGCCATTATAGCGTAAAACTAGGCACGCTGAGCTAGAAGAGCCATTGAAATCGAGGCAAGGCCAAGTGAAAGCGATAGCGGCAAAGCAGACGGCACGAAGATGGCAAAGGCAATAGAAGCCACGGCAAAGACTACAGCTAGGACGGATGGCCAGACGAGTTCACGAAGGCGTAGAAGTAGGTTAGACATTAGTTATCTCTTTTCTGTTTAGCGGTGCTCTTAGGTGAAACAACACCGAGTAGCGGCTGAACTGATTTAGGTTTACGAAGCTTAAGTATACCAATAACGGTACCAACAAATACCGCAAGTGAGACAATACCAATAAGTATCTCCATTAAAAGTCTTCCTCTTCTAGATCAAACATGTCTTCATTGTAGCCACCAAAAGCAGCATCTAAAAATACGATTGTAACGAAAGCCGCAAAAACAACGGCGAGACCTCCGAGCAATACAAGTAGTACAAACAATAAAGTATTCATACAAATACCCTACCACACATCCGCACAGAAGAAAACCCCTGACGGTTAGATCAGGGGCTCTCTTATTTAGTTATAAAGATCTAAGATCTCTAAGCTAAGCAGCGCGATGGCTGTTCCACCTTAGCTATAGTGTTGCTTCAGAGGGACTTGAGCTAGGTAGGATACGAACGTATGTAACCTTTGCTCCCCAATTCTCTTTCTGAACTTCCGACACCTTTTGGATGACCGTGCGTTTACCGTAGTAATAAGCATGGATCAACTTACCGTTTCCGATATAGATACCGACATGAAATGATCGAGAACTACCTGGATAGCTGAATGCAACAATATCTCCGACGTTCGGCTTTTTAACATGCTTACCGGAGTAGAGCTGTTTAGTAGCTGAATGTTCGAGTGTTACTCCCATTTGCTCATAAGTCCATCGCACTAATCCAGAGCAATCCCATCCACGAGGAGTAGATCCTGAGAATACATACCAGGTTTTACCGGCAGTCCTCTTGACCTTACTCACCGCTTTCTGAATCTTGATGTAGTTCGAGTGTAGCTTTTGAGCATGACGCTGCTGCTTTGCAATGAGACCAAGCGAGATTGGAGGTCCTGGTAAGAACGACATCTTCTTTGGGCTAATCTTAAGAGTAGCGGCGGTTGACTCTTTGTGAGTCTGTGTATTTAGTTGTGAGTTTACTGTAGCGGCAACAGCTGATGAACTACATGAGTTCAGTGTTAGCAACATTACCACTATTGATAGTAACCTTTTCATTGACAACCTACCTTTCCTTGCGTTAGTACTTGGTTGTTTCTTGTTGGGGTCTCCCATACGTCATCCGTAGAGACAACGTGTATCTATTTTACACCATAACACCGTGCAAAAAGCAAATCCCCCGAGATTATCGGAGGACTGTTAACTTAGTGAATATGTCTAAATACCTAATTCTACCAGGATCTTACGCTTAAAACGATTGATGTATGGGTATTTAGAGAGCTCCAAAAACTGATCACAGATTTCGAAATCGGCGGCTAGATCGATCAGTGTGACGTGCGACAGCAGCTTGGGATCATATGTTTCGTTGATGTATAGATCGTATGCATCGACGACTCGATCGTAAGCTGCCTGGATGTGTGGCTCTAGTGGATGTATTGACATAGTTATATTCTACACTACCGCGCATGTACCGAGCAAATAAAGAGGTGCGAGCTTTGCGAGCCCTCCGGAGGATGAGCGTAGCGAAGCCGACCCCCGAGCGAAGCGAGATGATGTTAATTTGAATTGCTTTTATTTTAATTTTTTTGCGCAAGCCTGAACCCTACCTATCGGGGTAATAGGTAGGGCTTAGGTTGTCGGTGGTTAGTTTTGCCAATCGCCTTTGTAGCCTGGATTATCTACACGATAGGTTCCGTGATAGCACTCCATACATAGATACAAGTCGCCAAAGCCACTTGGGTCTGTGATTTCATACTCGTTGATTTCTCCTGCTTCGTGGCAGTAGTCGCAGTGCTTACCCTTTACAAATTCGGGCTTGGCGTTTTCTGGGTTACTCACGCTATCATCTCCTAGATAGTTATCGGTGGTTGGGGGTGCGTGGCTCGCTAGGATTGGGGAGGTCTAACGAGCCACGCTATTCAGTTGTGGTTATAGTCTTTCACAGACTACGGACACTAGCAACTAACGGCGTAGGTCGGTCAGCTTTTCCTAGTTGCCAATTTGAATTTCTTTAATTTTTTAGCAAGCCTAAACCCTAACCGATTGGGGAGTTCGGCTAGGGCTTAGGGGGTCGGTGCTTACAGGGCTGTTCTTGCTACTGCGAACATCTGTTTTAGTTGCTGTTCGGTTAGCGTCTTACCCTGCTTAGTCAGGTTGATTATCTGAATACCGACAAGGGTTTTCAGGGTTTCTGTTTGTTTCATTTATCCTCATTTTCTATTTTTAGGGTCGAGCCTTTTATAGACTTGCTCAGGTCTGGTCGGTGCTAGTTGCCTAGTCTGCGTAGGTCGCGGATTGCCATAATCGCTAGGACTATTAGCATTACGGCAGTTGCGGCAGTGAAACTCCACATTGGCACGATAAAGCGTTCGGCAGTATCTAGGTCGCCTGCCTGCGAGTATTTGACTAGGTTATCTCCCATTGACTTACTGAACGACCAGCAGACATAAGTGATAAAACAAACGGATAGGTATCTAAACATTGTGTTCTCCTTATCGGTGTTGATTTGAGTGGTGCTGTTTATAGTCTTTCATAGTTGGAACATACTCGCAACTAACCGAACAGACGGGGCAGCTTTCTTAGTTGCCAATTTGATTTCCTTTAATTTTTGAAAAGCGAACCCGAACCCTGCTACTAGGGGGGTAGCAGGGTCGGGGGCTTATCACTTTTCGAGCATACGCCTAGCGTTCTCGGGGGTGTTCGTCTTGCGTTGTGGTCTGGACTTCATCAACTCTTCGATTTGTAGAGCAAGCGAACCAATGAGCAAGAGAATACCTAGTCCGTTTCCAATGAACCAGACATTTAGGTTTGGTTCATCGGCGGTTAGGTAGAAGAACCAACCGAACCCGACAGACCAGCAAGCGAGGAACAACAAGAGATACTTCATTTGGAGCCTTTCACTTTGTAGGAGAGCCACGACAACTTGTGAGCCGTGGTGAAACAAACGCTACTTAGTTGTAGCAACTTTCGAGCAAGATACTTTCTAGTGGATTTCATCTGTATCCTTTCCATAATCTAAGTATGGCACAAGCCATAGACATTTGCGACTAACCGAGCAGCCGGGGCAGCATTTTCTAGTAGCTAATTTGATTTCCTTTAATTTTTTACGCAAGCCTAACCCTGCCTATTTCTAGGCAGGGGTCGGCAGTTTTTAGGATGGCATCCACGCTGGGTGGTCGAGTAACTCTAGGATTTTCTCTAGCGTTTCTTTGTGGTTGTTGAGTGGTAGCAACCTTTTGATTTCCATTTTTAGATATGGGATTTCATCCGTAGGTTTTAGTTTTGCTTGTCGTCTGCGTGTTTGGTGTAGTGCCATACACTTGCGACAACTCCAACCTCTACCCGCTCTAGTTAGGCTTGATGACTTATCTCTAACATCGTGTCCATTGGTACAAGTATCTGCTTCCATTAGATTTATTTTTGGGAATGATTTGGTCATTGGTTCTCCTTGTTTTTGTGGGTTGCCTAACCCTAGCCTTTCGGCTAGGGCTAGGCGAGTGGTTATTCTGCACCAACAATGCAGGCATAGCATTGTCCGTATGCAATGTGTAGGTCTTTGAACTTCTTGCAGTTTTCGCAAGTTCCTCTGTACCATAGGTCGTCGTTGCTCACGCTATCACCTCGTTTCCACGGGCGTACCCGTAGTCTAAGTATTTCAGTTGTGGACTATGCGAGCAACTAATCACGCCACCCAAGCGGACGGCTTCGGTATTAGTTAATTTGATTTCCTTTAATTTTTGAAACGACCCTAACCCTAGCCTTTCGGCTAGGGTCGGGTTCGGTGCTACTTGCCTAGTTGCTTGGCAAGTTGAGCGGCAACTTCTAGGGCTTTGGCGAAGTTGGCGTCAAGCGGTAGCGTGTAGCCACCTGCGTTTGTGCCACCTGTGAAGACAACATCTCCAACGATTGGAGTGCGACCTCCTAAGTTGGCGTAGAGTTCGGTGGCTACCTTGTTGATTGGTAGGTTCTCAGCGAACCCGTTGTCGTTGCACCAGAAGTCTAGTGCCTCGTGGATAGTGACGTGGGTGAACAAGCCACCAACGGCGTTTGAGACGGATTTGGATAGTTCGCTTTCAGCAACTTCCAACCTCTCGGTTGTGTTGTCCGTACGGACAACAAGGGCTAACATTTTGGACATAGGTATCACTCCTAGCGGGACATACCGCATAATAATCCTCTCACTTACCAGCGACATCAGCAACTAACCGCAGAGCTGGGGCCGGGCTTTGTAGTAGCTAATTTGATTTCCTTTAATTTTTCAGCAACGCCTAAACCCTGCCATTTCTGGCAGGGCTAGGCTGGGTCACTCAGTGCATTTGCAGTTTGAACCTAGACTTTTGCAACAGTGGCAGTCTGAATCAAGTTCAGTGATTTCTCCACTGCCCTTGCACTCTTTACATTGTGCAGGGGCTGACAGGTTCTTTCTGATTTTGGCAAGTGCATTGGAGTCAGCAAGAGAACAACCGCACTCTGGCTTTATCAACTCTCGGGCAATTCCAACAGGGTCATCAAAGCAGGTGTCATCTACTTCTTCCTGAATGCATCGCAACATGTAGTCGCTGGTCTTACC
>Ga0114967_10000208_pt1 | contig 49213 bp, 42 predicted proteins | sample M_130628_MF_Meta_FD_92639 | JGI IMG/M metagenome (GOLD analysis project Ga0114967, IMG submission 92639) | Freshwater microbial communities from Lake Montjoie, Canada to study carbon cycling - M_130628_MF_MetaG | ecosystem: Environmental > Aquatic > Freshwater > Lake | place: Lake Montjoie... | reverse complement strand
GCCAGGTTGCCCCAGCTCGGCACCGGCTCGCGCACGCCGATCCCCAGGAAGCTCAGGAAGCTCTCGCTGAGGATCGCGGCCGGCACCGTGAGCGTTGCATAGACCACCATGGTGCCCACCAGGTTCGGCAGCACGTGGCGGAAGAACTGCCGCGACGCCGGCACGCCCACCGCGCGGCACGATTCCATGAACGGCTGCGAACGCAGGCTGAGCACCTGCCCGCGGATCACGCGCGACATGGTCAGCCAGCTGGTGCCGCCGATGGCCACCAAGAGCAGCGCCAGCCCGAGCAGCGGCGAACTCCCCTCGGAGATGCCGCCTCCCATGCGGCGCAGGATGCCATCCACAGCCACCGCCAGCAACACCACGAGCAGGATCGATGGCAGTCCGTAGAGCACGTCGACCGTGCGCATGAGGAGCGCGTCCACGCGTCCACCGGCGAACCCGGCGAGCGATCCCCAGAGCGTCCCGATGGCCACCGCCACCAGGGCGGAACTGAAGCCCACGGTCAAGCTGAAGATCCCGCCAGCCAGGAGCCGTGCCAGCATGTCGCGCCCCTTGGCATCCGTCCCCAGGAGGCGGCCCGGAACGTACGACCCCGATTCCACGGCGGCACGCAGGCGTTCAGCCTCGTCCGGCGCCAGATCGCGCCACACGGGCGGCAATCGGTTGAGCTGCAGGTTCGATGCCTCGTACCGCGGGACATCGCGCTTGCCGTCCGGTACCGAGCCGAACGTCCAAGGCACGGTCAGCACGCACAGCGCCGCCACGGCGGCAAGCGTCCACCAGCCGAATCGGGCCCAGCGTCGCTGCGAGCGTTCCATTCCTGAAGTCTACGGATTGCACGAGGGGCGCGTGAGCACGCAGACGCGCCGGGCGTCAACTCATCCCGTCACGTTCCGCTGCCACTGGGTTCGGTTGTCCGAGATGCCCAACCTTCGAGGTCAGCCGGCAGTCTTGGGCTTCTCGCCCTTCTCGCCCTTGGGTCGTTCGCCTTCCGGCGAGTCGCCGCGCTGGCGTCCGCCACGGCCGCTGCCTTCACCGAACATCCCGCGCTCCTGGATGGGCTCGCCCTTCTTGACGGCCTCGGTCCGCTCGACCACCCGCTCGGCGGTCCGCTTCTGCTCCTGCACAAGGTCCTCGCGCATGGCCTGCATCTGCTCGTCGAGCGCCACCAGCTCCTGCGCGCGCGCCCGCAGGTCCACGTCGACCTGCGCCTTCACCTTGCCGGCGATCTGCGCGTCGAGCGCCTTCGCCTTGGCGGCGTCGCCCGCGGTCTGCGCCGCGCGGTACGCCTCGCCGAGCGAGCGAAGCTCCAGCTGGAGCCGCACGTCCTCGACACGAATCGCGTAGAGCCCGGGATTGCGCTCCTTCAAGACGGCAAGCGCCACCAGGCGTCGCGCACTCTGGCGCATCGCCTGCGACATGTCGTCGGGGGCGACGTTCCGCTTTTCCTCGAGCTGCTTCGCCAGGTCTGGCGAGACGTCGCGCGCCACCGCAATCACGCGGTCGACCATCTCCTGCGGCATCGGGCCATCCGGCCGCCAGCGCATGCCATCGCTGCGGCGCTGCTCGTTGCCGGCGCCGGCAGCCTCGCCGGCCTGGCCCGCCACCTGCACCCGGCCTTGCCCCGGCGACTGCGCGGCCGACTTTGCTTCGTTGCCATTCGGATCCTGCGCACCGCCCGCAGGCGTTGCCGCGGGCGCCGCGTTCTGCGGCAAAGGCCCACCCGCAACGCACACGGCGCCGATCCCCTGGATGGCGGCACAGGCGATGATCAGCTGGAGTGCGTTCGCGCGGAGCGCTTGGCGCACGGCGGTCACCGCTTGCCTCCGGCCGCAAGCAGTTCGTCGAGCTCGACGGTGACATCATCGACGGAGTGCCCGGAGGTGAGGACGATGGCACTCGCGTCGAAGCTGCTGCCGCCCTCGGTGGACTTGAGCGCGGCGTCGGCGTCGATGAGCGCCACGAGCAGCGCCTCGGAACCGCCAACCGGCGCGATCTCCGCCGCACGCACCGAGACGAGCTCGGGCGCAGCGACGGACGGGCCGCGTCCATTGATCATCAGGAACGCCGCGGTGGCACCGACGACCACCACCGCCGCCGCGGACATCGCCCAGCGGCGGAAGGAGTGGAGCACCGGCGTCGGCTGCGCACCGCGCAACTCCGCGACGCTTGCGGCGAACACCCGGTCGGCCAGGCCGGCGCGCTCCCGCGCGAACCCAGCGCCGGACGCGTCGAGCCGCGCTGCGAGCGCACGGAGTGCGTCGTCGGACAGGTGGTCGTCGGGGTGCTGCTGGTGCATGTCGTTCATCCTTGGGTTACTCACGGCTCGTACCTCCTGCGAAACGCCCGTTTGCGGGCTTCGATTGCATGGCTTTTGTCCGGCAAAGCCGGATAACCGGGCTCGACGGCGGATTCTTCGGAACGGTCGTCATGACCCGCCTTCCCGGCCCGGGGCATCCGCCGCCGGGCCTTCCAGGATGGCGCGCAGCTTGGCCAGGGCCCGGTGATGGCGCGCCAGCAGGGTGCCCAGGGGCTCCCCGAGGTGCTCGGCCATCTGCTTGAAGCTCATTCCGCCCACGTGCCGGAGGTCGATGATCTCGCGGTCGGAGGGAGAGAGCTTGGCCACGGCCAGCTGCAGTGCGGAAAGCTCCTCGGCGCTTGCGCGTCCGGCGGAACGGTCCGGCGCGGCCCCCGCCAGGCCCTCGAGCACCTCGTTCTCGCCCGCCGGCTTTGCCTGGCGACGCTTGCGCCGGGCATCGTCCCGCAGGCGGTTCATGGCAATGCGGAACAGCCAGCTCTCGAAGCGGCCACCCTCCACGTACTCCGGCAACTTGGCGGCAAGCGTGCAGAAGACCGACTGCGTCACTTCCTCGGCCAGCTCCGGATCGGCACCCTGCGAGCGCAGCAGGCCGTAGACCCGGCCGGAATACTCGCCGACGATCGCCCGCCACGCGGCTTCATCGCCGCGCGCCGCGCGAGAAAGGACTTCGGGGGACGATGGGCCGTCCGCTGGCATGCCGGCGGACGAACGCGGCTCCCGCCCTTCCCTTGCATCGCGTCCGCTCACGCGGGGATGTCCCCGTACTCGGCCACGGACTCGGAACGGCCGACGTACTCGACGCCGCGCGCCATTCCCTGCGCCGCCAGGTTGCGGAACGCCGTGGAACTGCTGTCCCACATGAGTTCCACCGTGCCGGTGGGGCCGTTTCGCTGCTTGGCCACGATCACCTCCGCCACGTTGGCGCGGTTGGGGTTGGCCTCGAGCCAGTTGGGATCCTGCTTGTGGTAGTAGGCCTCGCGGTGGAGCATCATCACCACGTCGGCGTCCTGCTCGATGGAGCCCGACTCGCGGAGGTCGCTCATGCGCGGACGGTGGACTTCACGGCCTTCCGCCTGGCGGTTGAGCTGGCTGAGGCAGATGACGGGGACGTCGAGCTCGCGCGCCATCGCCTTGACGCCGCGGGAGATCTCGCTCACCTCCACCTGGCGGCTCTCGACGCGCGTGCCCGAGCTCATGAGCTGCAGGTAGTCGATGACGATGGCGTCGATGTTGAACTTCTCCTTCAGGCGGCGCGCCTTGGAGCGCATCTGGAGGAGCGTCATGCCCGGGGAGTCGTCGATGTAGATCGGCGCGGAGGAGAGGCTCTCGCAGGCGCCCATGATCCGCTGCCATTCCTCGCGCGACAGCATGTTCTTGCGGAGCTTCTGGCCGTCCACGCCGCCCTTGGCGCAGAGGATGCGCTGCACCAGCTGCTGCTTGCCCATTTCCAGGCTGAAGAACGCCACGCCGTTGGAGGCCGCCGCCATGTTCTCGGTGATGTTCAGCGCGAACGCGGTCTTGCCCATCGAGGGCCGCGCCGCCAGGATCACCATCTCGCCCTTCTGCAGGCCGCTCAGCATCTCGTCGAGCTCGTCGAAGCCGGTGGGCACGCCGGTGACGTGCTTGCCCTCGTTGCGCTCGAGCGTGCGGATGGTCTCGTCGAGGATGTCGCGCAGCGCGGACGCGGCGCGCGCCTCGCGGCGCTGCGCGATCGCGAAGATACGCGCCTCTGCCTCGCCGAGCGTGAGCACCGGGTCCTGGCGCGACTGGTGCGCATCCACCAGGATCTCGCCGGCGGCGCGGATGAGTTCGCGCAGCGTGGCCTTCTCGCGGACGATGCGCGCGTACTCCGGCGCGTTGGCCGCGGTGGCGACGCCTTCGGCGAGGTCCATCAGGTAGGCGGAGCCGCCGACGTCGTCGAGGACGCCGTGGTCCTTCAGGCGCTGCACGAGCGAGACGATCTCCACCGTCGCGGTGGTGTCGTAGAGCGACACCATGTGCTGGAAGATGGTGGCATGCCCGGCCTTGGCGAAGTCGTCGGGCTGGCTCACGATGCCGATGACGTCGGAGATCACCTTCGGATCGACGATCATCGCGCCAAGCAGGCTCATCTCCGCCTCGGGAGCGGCGGGCGGGAGCGCCGAGAAGAGGCGCGCCACCTCCGCGGGATCGGCCACCGTGCGGCGCACGGCATCGCGCCGGCGGTTGGAGCGGTCACCCGGGCGGGCGGCATCGCCGCGGCCGTTCGACCCTGTCTGCTCTTCCATGGCTCTGCTGCTCCTGTCGGGAACGGGGTCCCGCGTCGCGCGAACGCATCACGCGCGCAACGTGCGTTCGATCACTCTTCGCCGCCGGCAGCGCCGACCAGCTGCGGCACGGTGGTGCCGCCATCCACGCAATGCTTCATCAGGCGGCCCACGCGGAAGCGCGCGGTGCGCTTGGCGGGAACGGTGACGCGCTCGAGGGTCTTGGGGTTCTGCGCCACGCGCTCGGCGCGCTCACGCACGTCGAAGACGCCGAAGTCGCGGAACTCCAGGCGGTTGCCCTTGCCCAGCTCGTTGATGATCTCGTCGAGGAACCCCTGGACCACGCGACGCACGTCCTGACGCTTGAGCCCGGACTGCTCGGCGATGCGCTCGATCAGTTCCTTCTTGGTGACGGTCGACATGGGTGCCTCCTGCGTATGCGTGGGAGCGGGCAATCAGCGCCCGCATCGTGGGGTGCAGTATGGAAACGAGCGGGGGTGCAGTCAAGCAACGAATGGCGCAAGTGCGCAGATTGCAACGGTTTGTAGTCGACGGAGTTGACAGGCTGTCCCCCGACCATGCGCCGGGGCGCGAATAACACCCTGTCAGTTCTCCTGAGAAACGGCCCCGGCTCCCAGGCGCCCAAGCGCCTCCCGCACGGGTGCCTCGCCGTCCAGGAAGTCGATCCCCGCCCGAACCACCAGCCATTCCACCCCCGGCGGCTCACGGAACAGCCGTCCGAACTTCGCCCAGTCCTTCCCGGAGCAGAGCACGGCCGCGTCCTTCTGGCGCGCGCGCACCACGATGCGCTCCACGTCGGCAGCGGTGAATGCGTGGTGATCGCGGAAGCGGATGTCGCCCGCGATGCGCGCGCCGTGCGCCGCTGCATCCGCCACGAAGGCATCCGGATGCGCAAGCGCCGTCGCCAGCACCACGCGCCTTCCGTCGAGCGCAGCCATCGGCAGGTCGTGCCCGCCCGCACCGTGACGCTCGATGCGCGTCCACGCGTGGCGCGTCCACGCCACGGGCGGACGGCCATGCAGCGCCTCGATGGACTTGGCAAGCGCAGGGTCCACGCGTTCGGCCCGGGTCACCACCACCATGCCCGCGCGCCGCAGTGCCGATGCCGGCTCGCGAAGCCAGCCAGCCGGCAGCAGCGCGCCGTCGATCGCCGGGCGCGTGGCATCCACCAGCACGATGTCGAGGTCGCGCGCGATGCGCCGGTGCTGGAAGCCGTCGTCGAGCACGATGCAGTCGATGCGCGGGCCCGTCGCGCGCGCACGCGCGATCGAGGCCACGCGGTCGGCACCCACGGCGAGCGGCACGCCCGGCAGCATGGCGCGGTATTCCTCGGCCTCGTCGGAGATCCCGTCGCGCGCGCCGTAGCCGCGGAGCGCGATGGCAGGCCGATGTCCCGAGGCAACGAGCGCCTCCGCACACCAGCGCACGAACGGGGTCTTGCCCGTGCCTCCCACCGACACGTTGCCGACGCTGATCACCGGAATGCCGATGCGCTCCGGGCTGCGCATGTCCCACATCGCGTTGCGCGCGCGCACGCCGAGCCCGTACGCCAGCGCCGCCACGTGCGCGAGCGGCGCGAAGGCCGGATGCAGCGGACCGGAGGCAGTCATGCACCACGCTCCTTCGCGAGGAGCGGCAGCACGAGCCGCGAAGGCAATCCCATCACGGTCTCCGGATCCCCGTCGCAACCGAGCGGCCATCCGGCGGCCACGCAGTCGGAATAGTTGTAGCCCCCGGCCTTGCCGCGCCACGCGCCGGTGCCCAGGTGCCGGGCGAGCGCTTCGGGACTCAACGTGCCGAGCGACACGCGCGCCGAGTCGGCGAAGATGCTGCGCGCACCGGAGGACCGGTCGACGAGGCACACGCCGGTGACCACGTCATGCGAGCGGGATTCGAACGACCGGATCATGCGCTCCGCGGATTCGCAATCGGCGGGCTTTCCGATCACTTCGCCCTCGCGCACGCACATGGTGTCGGCAGCCAGCACCCAGCGCGGGCCTCCGCTCCCGAAGCGCGCGATTGCTTCCACCAGCACCTGCCGCGCCTTGAACCATGCCAGGCTCATCACGTAGCGGCCCGGATCGCTGCCGTCCGCCGGAGCGTCGGCATCGTCGATGGAGGGAACCAGCACCGTGAACCCGATGCCCGCTGCGGCAAGGATCTGTGCTCTGCGCGGCGACCCGCTGGCAAGGATGAGGTGCGAATCGTGCATGCGGCCGCGCGGCCCGCGAGGCGGGGCGAGTATAGTTCCGCGCCCGACCACTCCCGGGACGGCCGACGCACCACGATGCCCGATCCAACGCCAAACCCGAACGATTCCCGCGGCGCCACGGACCGCGCGCGGCTCGGCACCACCATGGCCGGCGCCAGCGCACGGCACTCGGTGGAGACGCTGATCGGCCGCGCCGCCGTCGAGCGCGGCATGGCCACGCGGGACCAGGTGCTCGCCGCGTTCGAGGTGCTGAAGGCATTTCCGAAGGAAGAGCGTGCCGCGAACTTCGTGAAGGTGTTCGTGAAGCGCGGCGTGCTGACGGTCGAGCAGATCGAGCAGCTCCGCGGCTGGGTCTCCGAGGAGGAGTCACCGTCCTCGAAGTCCGCCTCGGGCATGGCTGCGCCCGCGGTCTCGTCGGCAAAGATGATCCCGGGCTACGAGATCATCAAGAAGCTCGGAGCGGGCGCCATGGGAACCGTGGTGCTCGCCAAGCAGCTCAGCCTCGACCGGCTGGTGGCGATCAAGATGCTCCCGAAGAAGTTCGCGAGCGATGCCCAGTACATCGACCGCTTCTACAAGGAAGGCCGAGCGGCGGCACGCCTCAACGACCCGAACATCGTCGGCGCGTACGACGTCGGCCAGGCCCCGGGCGGCGAGTACTTCTTCGTCATGGAGTTCATCGACGGCGACACCGTCTTCGACCGCATCCAGGCGAAGCGCCGGATCCCCGAGCGCGAGGCGATCCACATCGCACGCCAGGCCGCGAGCGCGCTCAAGCACGCGCACGCGAAGGGCTTCATCCACCGCGACGTGAAGCCGAAGAACCTGATGATCAACAAGGGCGGCGTGGTCAAGCTCGCCGACCTCGGCCTTGCGCGGGCCGGCGGCGACACCGAGGCTGCCAACGAGGAAAAGGGCAAGATCTTCGGCACTCCGTACTACATCTCGCCCGAGCAGATCCGCGCCAAGGACGTCACGCCCGCCACCGACATCTACGGGCTGGGCGCCACGCTCTACCACATGGTCACCGGCCGCGTCCCCTTCGACGGGACCGCCCCGAAGGAAGTGATGCAGAAGCACCTGCGCGACGCGCTCGTGCCCCCCGACCAGATCGCCACCGACCTGTCCGGCGGGATCTCGATGATCATCGAGATGATGATGGCGAAGGACCCGCGCGAGCGCTACCACTCCGCGGACGACCTCATCGAGGACCTCGACCACGTTGCCGAGGGCGAATCGCCGGTGCACGCACGCCCGAAGTTCGACCCACCGGCTGCGGGCGGGCTGGACGGCCTCGGCGGACCGGCGAATGGCCAGGTTGCCATCGCGTCCGTGCAGCGCGCGCCAAGCCCGTGGTCCACGACCATGGGGATGATCATCCTCGCGCTCCTGGGCGTGAGCGTGGCGGCCAATCTGGTGATGGTCATGCTGATGATGCGCCGCTGAGCGCACCGTCCCGCACCGTCCCGCACCGTCCCGAATGGCCGCGCCCGGTTCAGCGCACTTCCACAAGCAACTCGATCTCGACGCTCGCGCCGAGCGGCAGCGCATTCGTGCCGACGGCAGCACGCGCATGACGCCCTGCCTCGCCGAAGAGCTGCTGCAATAGCTCGCTTCCGCCGTTGGCGACCTTCGGCTGGTCGGTCCAGCCATTGTCGGACTGGATGAAGGCACCCACGCGCACCACGCGCACCACGCGCGAGAAGTCGCCGCCGATCTGGTCCCCCAGGACCGCCAGGCCATTCAGCACGCACTGGCGCGCTGCCGCCTGGGCCGTCTCGAACGAGCACACGGAGGGAACCGGCCCGGTGGCCATGAGCTGGCCATCCTTCATCGGAAGCTGGCCGGAGATGTAGACCAGGTTGCCCGAGCGGACGGCCGGCACGTAGGCGGCCACGGGCTTGGGGGCGGGCGGGAGGGTCAGGCCGAGCACCGAGAGCTGCTGTTCGAAGGTCATGGCCGCATCGTAAGGAGGGGAGCGCCGCGCCGGGGGTCGTTTCGTTATTGGATGTCGGAGTGAAGATTTTCGGGGAATCGGCGCCGGGATGTGCCACCCACCGAGCCGCGCCGCCCGTATCTTTCTCCTGGACATGCAGCGCGATTGCGCCGCCTGCCCGACATCCCGACGCGCTTGGAGCCACACGTGCCCCGGCCCACCACTCGATGCGGCATCCCCCGCGTCCTGCCACGCAGGACGGTCCCAACCGGGACTTGACGGAACATGAACTGATGCCATTCCTTCGCCGCATCACTGGTACCCGGCACACCCGGAACCCCGCGGACGCCCCGTCCTGACCGACGCCGACGCCCGCCCCCGAAGGCCCAAATGCCCGTGCAGTCTGACGACTGCCGCCCCACGAATGCCGTCGGGCGTGCAATGGTCGTCATTCACCGCACCTGGCATCCCCATGCGCAACGCAACCTGCCTTGCAGATGCCCCGCGGGCATCGGCGCTCCAAGTCGCCGACACCCCCGAGACATCACGAAGGGTGGCCACCAGGCCACCGGCGAAATCCACAAAGCCCGCGCGTGCGGGCCGCCGAGACCGAGAAGTCGTGCTCACTGCTACAGGAGAGACTGACCCATGAAGAAGCGTGCATTTACGCTGGTCGAGCTGCTGGTGGTCGTTGCCATCATCGCCCTGCTCGTCGGCCTGCTGCTGCCGGCGCTGGCCAAGGCCCAGCAGACCGCCAAGACCGTCAAGGACTCGAACCAGATCAAGCAGATCCACACCGCCATGGTGGGCCGCGCCAACGAGACCAAGGGCGGCAGGATGCCCACTCCCGGCCTGATCAACCGACTGTCCTACAACGGCCAGCAGATCCCCGGCGAGGGCGAAGAGGACTTCACGCAGAACAGGACGCAGTTCCTCTACTCGGCCTGCGTCGCCCAGCAGCTGTTCAACACCGACATCCTGATCGGCGCAACCGAGGTCAGCCAGGTCGTCAAGCCGTACACCAACTACGACTACAGCCAGTACAAGCCGGCCTCGGACAAGTACTGGGATCCGAACATGAAGGCCAAGATCGACGCCGCCCCCGGCGCCGACGAGTGCCACACCAGCTACGCGCACCAGATCCTCTGCGGCCTGCGCAAGTCCCAGCACTGGCGCAACAACCTCGACTCGTCCCGTCCGCACTTCTCGACGCGCGGCACCAAGAACGGCGTCAACACCGGCGACGACTACGAGCAGAGCCCGACGCTCCGTCTGCACGGCCCGCAGAAGAGCTGGGAAGGCAACGTCTGCTTTGGCGACACCCACATGGAGTTCACGGAAACCATGCGGCCGGACGGCGTGTTCTACGAGTGCGGCACGTACAACGGCGGCAACCTCCAGAAGGACAACCTGTTCGCGTGCGGCGGCACCACTCCCGCCGAGTTCGGCGGAGCCGGATGCGTCGACGTCAACAACGGCGCCCCGCAGAATTGGGCCGGCGGTGACGCGATGCTCGGCATCCACCCGAACAACGGCACCAAGTTCCTGCAAATCCCCGTCTACGACAGGCTCGACACCCAGTGATCGGCAATCACCCCACCCAAACAAAGGACACCACCACATGAAGAACGCACAGAACCACCCGCGCAGCAAGGGCTTCACGCTCGTCGAGCTGCTCGTCGTGATGGCCATCATCGCCCTGCTCCTCGGCCTGCTGCTTCCCGCCCTTGCCAAGGCGCGCGCCACGGCTCGCCAGGTCAAGGACCAGACCCAGGTCAAGCAGATCCACCAGGGCTGGCTTACCGCGTCCAATGACACGGGCGGCGTACTCCCGCTCCCCGGCGAGATCAACCGCGTCGGCAGCGTGCCCGGCCGCGGCGACCAGGACGAGATCCAGAACAACCACGCGAACCTCCACGGCGCCATGATCGGTCGCGGCTACGTGAACGCGCAGATCATGGTCTCGCCCGCCGAGGTGAATTCCAAGGTGGCTACCTGCGCCACCTACAACATGAACCGCATCAACCCCGGCGCGGACTGCTACTGGGATCCGATCGACTCGGCAGGTGCCGGCGTCGGAGGCACCGTGCCGAGCCCGATCACGGGCTTCCGCGCGGACATGGCCAACCAGTGCAACACTTCCTATGCAGCCATGCCGATCGACCCCACGTCGCGTCGCAAGACCGAGTGGCGCAACACGGGCAACTCGCGCTTCGCCGTCCTCGGCAACCGCGGACCGAAGGCGGGCAACCCCAGCGGTACGGACTACTCCAATTCCAAGACGCTGCTCATCCACGGCGGCTCCAAGGAGTGGGATGGCAACATCGGCTACAACGACAACCACGTCGAGTACGGCCGTACCTTCTATCCCGAGAACGTGAAGCCGCTGAATCAGCCGACCTGCACGGGCGGCGGAGCCGACCTGGTCGTCAACACGATGTCGCAGGACAACATCTTCAAGAACGACACCGGCTGCCAGACCGGCGCGAAGAAGAACGTCGACAGCGTGCTCTGGATCCAGAACAAGACGACCAACACGTCCAACCCGACCAACGCCGTTTTCATCACTGCCGATTCGTATGACGGGGTCAGCGGCGGATTCGTCGGCTGGGACTGATTCCCACTCACGAAGGCGCAACATCCCCGAGGCCGGCGCACGTCGCCGGCCTCGGTGCTTTTTTGCAGGGATATCCTGTGGCGATGATCCGATGGGCCAACATCCGCGTGCTCTTCGCGGCGGCGGCGCTTGCGCTCGCGGGCAGCCCCGCGCCGGCCGGCCCTTCGCGTGTACAGGAGGCAGCGATCCCCGCGGTGGCAGTGCCCGCCTGGCGCCAGGCATCGCGCGTGGCGATCGTCACGGTGCATGGCGAGATCGACGCCGTCACGCGCGCGAGCACGGAGCGGAGGATCGCGGCCGCCGCCTCGAACGGCGCGGGCGCGGTGGTGCTGGAGCTCGACACCCCGGGCGGCGACATGTACGCGACGCTCGAACTGTGCCTCTACCTGAAGGATCGGGCACCGGTGCCGGTCTGGGCGTGGGTGCATACGAAGGCGTACAGCGCGGGTGCCATCATCGCGCTCGCGTGCCGAGGCATACTGGTCTCGCCGGGCGGCGCATTCGGCGATGCCGCGCCGATCTCCGTGATCCCGGGCCTTGGGCTGCAGCCGATGCCGGTTGCCGAACGCGCCAAGATGGAGGCGCCGGTGCTCTCGGAAGTGGTCGACAGCGCACGCCGGCGCGGCTACGACGAGAACCTGGTGCGTGCCTTCGTGAGCGCCGAGGACGAGCTGTGGCTCCTGGAGCGCAACGACCAGGGTGCCCGCATGTTCGTGGGCCGGCAGGAGTACCGCGAGGCCTTCGGCACCGATCCGCCGACGACACGCGCGGCGGGCTCGGGGCGCGGCGAATTCTCGTCCGGAGCACCGGCCGTGCCGTTCGTCGATCTCCGCCTCCGCCGCAAGGCGGACGAAGGGCCGAGCAATCCGGCGGAGCGCGATGCACAGGTCGAGTACGAGCAGACGCGCCCACCGGTGCGCGAGCGACTCACCGCCGAGGTGGCACGGGACTGGCACGTCATCGCCCAGGTCGACGGTGCCGAGGAGCTGCTCGTGACCTATGCACCGGAAGCCATCGCATTCGGGCTCGCGGAGCGCACCGTGGCCGACGACCGTGAGCTCGCGGCACACTTCGGCGCGCTGACGGTGACCCGCAGCGACGAGAACTTCGGCGATGCGCTGGTGCGGTTCCTCACCAGCTGGCCGGTGCGGCTCGTGCTCGTGATCGTCCTCCTGGGCGGGTTCTTCGTGGAGATCGCCGCGCCGGGCGTCGGCTGGTTCGGTGCGGCTTCCACGGCGGCGCTGGTGCTGCTTGTGGGCGCACCGGCGCTCGGCGGCGTGAGCACGTGGTGGCCACTGCTGGTGGTCGTGCTGGGAGCGCTGCTCGTGGTGATCGAGGTGTTCCTGATCCCGGGCGTCGGCCTCGTGGGCTTCCTTGGCGGCGCGTGCATCGTGGTGGGACTGGTCGCCAGCTTCCTGGACGCACCGATCGCCACCGAAGAAGGCCGTGGCGACCTCGCCACCGCCATCGGCATCGTCGCGGGCGGCGGGATCCTGGCAGTCGGTGCCGCGTGGGCGCTGCTGCGGACGCTGCCTCGTTCGCCCTTCATGCGCGCCGCGGTGCTCGAGGCCACGGCCGGTGGCGGAGCAATGCCGTCGGCTCCGTCGGCCGGGATGGTGGCGGTGGGCCGCAGCGGATTCGCCCTGACGCCACTGCGCCCGGTGGGCAAGGCCGAGTTCAGCGGCGCAATCGTCGAGGTGCAGGCCGTCGGCCCGTTCGTCGACGAGGGCACGAGGATCGTGGTGGTGCGATCCACGGCGTACGCTGTGGAAGTGGAAGAGGACAGGCGAACAGCATGATGCCCGCGCTCACGATGCTCGCCCAAGCCGGCAACGCCGCAGGCGGTGACCAGTCCGCATGGATCGCGGCCGGGTTCATCCTGCTCGCAGCGGGATTGGTGCTCGGCGTCCTGGAGATCTTCGTTCCGACGGGCGGCCTGCTCGCCGCGGCCACCGCCACCTGCTTCGTGGCCTCGATCGTGATGTTCTTCCTGCACGGCGCGCTCTGGGGATTTGCCGCGCTGCTCGCCTACTCGGCAGGCGCGCCCTTCGCGGTGGTGTTTGCCTTCCGCATGTGGACGCGCACCCCGATTGCCCGCAAGATGGTGCTCGGGGGCACGCAGGCGGGCATGCAGGGCGAGGACGGCCCCGCACCTGCACCGAACGCGCCGGGCGCGGTCGCCGTCGGCACCGAGGGAACCGCCGAGACCACGCTGCGCCCGGTGGGAATGGTGCGTTTCGGCGAGCTGCGCGTCGAGTCGGTGGCCGAGATGGGGATGATCGAGGCCGGCACCGCCGTGACGGTGGTGGAGTCCACGCCGCTCCGCGTGGTGGTGCGGGCCCGCGGATAGCATCCCGCGCATGCAACCGAACTTCGCAACCGGAATGGTCGGACCGTCGCTCGCGCAAGCCGCAGCATCCGGGTCGGACAGCCTTGGCGTCATCTTCTGGGTGGTGCTCTCCGTGGTCGGCCTGATCGGCTTCGTGATGCTGATCGTCATCAGCCAGTACATCCAGCTGGCCGTGCAGGCGTGGCTTTCCGGCGCCCCGGTGAGCCTGCTGAAGCTCGTGATGATGCGCCTTCGGAAGGTGTCGCCCGCGGACATCGTCTTCAACCGGATCTCGGCGAAGAAGGCTGGGCTGGAGGTCGATTCCGACCAGCTCGAGAGCCATTACCTGGCGGGCGGGAACATCGAGCGCGTGGTCCGCGCGATGATCGCCGCGGACAAGGCCAAGATCGAGCTCCCGTGGGACCGCGCCACCGCCATCGACCTGGCCGGCCGAGACATCCTGGACGCGGTGAAGACGAGCGTCGACCCAAAGGTCATCGATTGCCCGAACCCGGCGAGCGGCAAGACCACCGTGGATGCGGTGGCGCAGGACGGCATCCAGCTGCGCGCCCGTGCACGCGTGACGGTGCGCACGAACATCGCGCGGCTCGTCGGCGGCGCCACGGAGGAGACCATCATCGCGCGCGTCGGCGAAGGCATCATCGCCACCATCGGCAGCGCGGAGAACCACAAGGCGGTGCTCGAGCACCCCGACCGCATCTCCAAGACCGTGCTCGCCAAGGGCCTCGACAGCGGCACGGCGTTCGAGATCCTCTCGATCGACATCGCCGAGATCGACGTCGGCGAGAACATCGGCGCCAACCTGCAGACCGCGCAGGCCACCGCCGACACCAAGCGCTTCCAGGCACAGGCCGAGCAGCGCCGTGCGCTGGCCGTGGCGCAGGAAGCCGAGTACCAGGCCGAGGCGCAGAAGAACCGCGCGCTGGTGGTGCTGGCCGAGGCCGAGGTGCCGAAGGCCATCTCCGACGCGCTGCGCGGCGGGAACTTCGGGCTCATGGACTACTACCGGATGCAGAACCTGATGGCGGACACCGGCATGCGCGCCGCGCTCGCCAAGCCGGAGCAGCAGTCCTGAGGCGGCGCGCCGGGACTCCGCACGCATGCCGACGCTCCACGTGGTGATGCCTGTCTACGACGAGGGACCGACCCTCGCGGAGATCGTGCGCCGCGTGCTGGATGCTGCGCTGCCCGCCGGATGGTCACTCGACCTCACCATGGTCGATGACGGCAGCCGGCCCGCGGCGGCGGCGCTCGCAGCCGAATGCGCCACGTCGCACGGCAACCGCGTGCGGCTCATCGTGCACCCGGCCAACCGCGGCAAGGGCGCAGCGCTCATGACGGGGTTCGACGCGGTACTCGCGCGTGCATCGGACGCCGACGCCGTGCTCGTGCAGGACGCAGACCTCGAGTACGACCCGGCCGACTACCGCGCGCTGGTGGCGACGCTCGCGGATCCCGCCATGGGCGCTGCCTTCGGCAATCGCTGGGCAGGCACCGAGCGGCGCGCCGGATACCGACGCCTGCACGCCCTGGCGAACGGACTGCTCACCGCCGCAAGCAACCGGGCCACGGGGCTCGGCGTCCATGACATGGAATGCTGCTACAAGCTGCTGCGCGTGCCGGTCCTGCGTGCTGCGCGGCCCTGGCTCTCCGAGGAGCGCTTCGGCATCGAGCCGCAGATCGCGGCGGCGCTGGCGCGCGCGCGCGTGCGCGTGGCGGAGGTTGCGGTGCAGTACGCGCCGCGCACCTTCGCGGAAGGGAAGAAGATCCGCTGGACCGACGGCGTGCGCGCGCTCTGGGTGATCGGCCGCGAACGCGTTCGCCGGACACCGCCGACCGCCACCGCACCAACCGAAGCGAAGCCAGGAGCCACTCCGTGACCGAATCCACGGGATTCCGCGCTGTCATGAAGAGCATGCTCGCACCGCGGCGTGCGGCCGTGCAGGTGCTCGGCTTCATCGCCGGCCTGGCACTCGTGGCGTGGGTGGTGAAGGGCGCCATCGAGACTGCGCAGGACCCCACGCGTGCCGGCATCATGGAAAGCGTGCGTGCGGCGTGGAATGCGCGCCCGTGGCTGGTGGCCGGACTGGCCATCACCACTGCATTGAGCCTCATCATCGACGGTGCGCTGTTCTGGCTGGTGCTTCTTCCCGTCCGCCGGCTTGGCTTCATGGAGATCCAGTGGCTGACGTTCGTGACGGCCACCAGCAACTTCTTCCCGGTGCGCCTGGGCATCCCCGTGCGCTACGCCTACGCGCTGCTCGCCAACCGGCTCACGTTCGTGCAGGCCACGGCGTGGTTCATCGCCGTGACGCTCGTGATCCTGGTCTCGCTCGGCGCCGTGGTGGCGGCCACCGCGCTCGTGCCGGTGCCGGGCCCGATGTGGGCAGGACTGGTGGTCCTTGCACTGGCGATCGGCGGATTCGTCCTCATGCGCGCCGCGCAGCTCCCGCCGGTGCACCGCCGCATGGGCGAGTGGACGCGGATGCTCACCACGCCGCGCACCTACTGGACGGGCACCGTGCTCCGCGTGCTCGAGGTGCTCCTCTGGATCGTGCGCATGTGGTGCGCCGCCGAGATCCTCGAACTCGGGCTCTCGTTCGCGACGGTCACCGTGCTCGGCGTGGCGGCCATCGCCGTCATGCTGAACCCGTTCGGCCGGATCGGCTTTCGAGAGGCCACCACGGTGCTCGTGGCCAACTGGATGGCGGGCGGCGGCATCGACGTCGCCCACGCCGACGGCGGATTCAAGCAGCTTGCGCTCCTCGAGAGCCTGGGCGAGATGTTCACCACGATCCCGATGGGACTCGCCGCGATTCCCTTCCTGGCAGCGTGGTACCGGATGCGCCGGCGCGAAGCGTCCGTCAGCCCGCGGTGATGAACGATGGCGCCAGCACGCGCCGCAGGCCGTCGTCGATCCGGAGGAACCCCATGCGGAGCGACTCCGCGCGGCTCCCGAGCCACGGTGCGCGGCCGCACGTGCGGTCGACGCGACCGATCGCGGCACGCACGTCAGCAATCCCCGGCGCAGCGCGCCCCGACGCCGCCGCATGCGCGCGCGCAAGCCATGCCGCGCACGCCACGTTGAGCGCCATCGCCTGCATGCCGTCCACCACCGGCCATCCGTAGTAGCCGCTGCCCCACGCACGGCCACCGAGCACGGTGGCGCGCATCCAGCGCACGAACAGTTCCTCGATGGCGGCAAACTCGGCGGATTCGCCAAGCGCTGCGGTGCGCTCCACGGCCGCGAAGTCGGCCGGCGGCCAGCGATCGCCCATGGGCGGCATGACGCCGCGGCCCTTGGAGAACGAACGGCTGCGCATGTACTGGCCCAGCACGGCCCGCACGCGTCCCACGCGCCGCAGCTCGCCGATCTTCGGGTCTTCCAGCCGGAAGAACGCCGCCTGGCGGAGCGTCGCGCGCTGCGCACCGGACGGCGGATCGATGGGATGCAGCGGCAGTTCCTGCGGCAGCGCGTCCACCAACGTGTCCATCAACTCACGCAGGCGCGGGCCGCGGACGGTGGCAAAGTGCGCGCCCGAGAGCTGCTGCCCAAGCCACGCCACGCCGTCCACCCGCATCGCAAGCGGCACCGCGCCATTGCGCAGCCAGCGATCGACGGCCTCCGCCACCGTGGCCGCCTCGTCAGGCGTCGCCTCGGTGGAGGCATCGAGCAGCGTGCGCGTCGGCCCGAGCTCCGGCACGTCGCGCGACATGCGGCGCACCTCGGCCGCATGCGAGGCAAGCGAAGCTCCCTGGTTCCCCAGCACGCTCGCGCACGCAAAGCTGATGCCGACGCGCGCCTCGCGCGCATCCGGGGCCAGCGTGAACGGGAACATCTGGCACGCGAGCGGCTTGGCCTCCAGCCCATGCTCGGCATGGATCCGGCACTTGCCGTCCGCCTGCAGGAACACGCATCCGCCGTCCGCACGCTGCTTCAGGTAGCGCTGGCCGCGGAACTCCACGGTCACCTCGCCGAGCTCGCGCTCCCAGCCCTGTGCGGCAAGCTTCGCCAGGTCCGCCTCGCGGAGCTGCACCGTGAAATCACGGCAGCAGTCGCCGCAGCCATGGCAGGAATAGCGCTGTGCGCCCAGCGGCAGGACCGTCAGCGGGATGCTCGGGGACGCGGCCACCCGGTCACCACGCGATCCGCTTGTGCGTGATCAGGTATGCCAGCCGGCGCACCGCGCGGCCCCGGTGGCTCACCTCGTTCTTCTCGTCGGGCGGCAGTTCCGCGCTGGAAACGCCGCGATCGGGCAGGAAGAGATGCGGGTCGTACCCGAAGCCATGCGCACCGCGCGGCTCCTCCGCGATGACGCCCTCGAACTCGCCGCGCGTCTCCACGAGCACGGCCCCGTCCGGCGTGGCCACGCACATGGTGCACACGAACCGCGCCTGCCGCCGGTGCGCCGGCACGCCGCGCATCGATTCCACCAGCTTGGCGTTGTTGCGCGCATCGCGCTCAGCGCGCGAGCCTTCCGTGCCGGCCCAGTACGCACTGTGCACGCCCGGCGCACCCTGCAATGCGTCCACCTCGAGCCCGCTGTCGTCCGCCAGCACCGCCTCGCCCAGCGCCGCCGCGTAGTAGCGGGCCTTGATGCGCGCGTTCTCCTCGAACGTGACGCCGGGCTCATCGGGCTCGGCAGGCACGGGCCGCCCGAGCTCGGGCAGGGCCACCACCGTGAAACCCATGGGCGCGAGCACTGCGCGGATCTCGTCCACCTTGTGCGGGTTGCCGGTCGCGATCACGATGCGCATGCGATGCCTCCTGCGGCTCAGGTCTGCAGTACGCCGGTGCGGAACGGCTGGTCGACGGGGGCCTGGTACGCCACGCGCACCGCCGCCAGGAGCTCCGCGCGCGTCCGCGACGGCTCGATAATCCGGTCCAGCCAGCCGCGGCTCGCGGCGTAGCGGATGTCCTGCTGCTCGGAATAGCTCCTGGTGATTGCCTCCAGGAGCTGCGCGCGCACCGCGTCGTCCACCTTCTCGCCCTTGCGCTCGCGTGCGGCCAGGTCGATCTGCAGGAGCGTGCCCGCCGCCTGCGCGGCACCCATGACGCTGCACTTGGAATTCGGCCAGGCGAGCGTGAGCAGCGGGTCGAACGCACGTCCGCACATCGCGTAGTTGCCGGCGCCGTAGCTGCCGCCGACGATGAGGACCAGCTTCGGCACCACGCAGTTCGCCATGGCGTTCACCATCTTGGCGCCCGCGCGGATGATCCCGCCCTGCTCGCTGTCGCGGCCCACCATGAATCCGTTGGTGTCGTGCACGAACAGGATGGGCACCTTGCGCTGGTTGCAGTCCATGATGAAGCGCGCGGCCTTGTCGGCACTGTCGTCGTAGATCACGGCCGGCATGTTGGTGGCCACCGAGGGACCGGCCTTGCCGCCGGCCATCTTCTTCTGCGTGAGCTTCTTCTGGTTGGCCACGATGCCCACCGGGAAACCACCGATGCGCGCATACGCGCAGACGAGCGAGCGCCCGTACTCCGCGCGGTACTCGTCCATGCTGCCGGCATCCACCACGCAGGAGAGGAGCTCGGTCATGTCGTACTGCTGGCCGGGCTCGCCGCGGAAGATGCCCGCCACGTCCGACGCCGCGCGCGCAGGGTCGGCGGCCGCCACGGGCGGCTGCGGTGCCGCCAGCGCCGCGCGGTTCGCCTGCAGCAGGCTGCGCATGCGCAGGATGCAGGACGGGTCGTCCTTCTCGCGGAAATCGATGGTGCCCGAGATCTGCGCGTGCATCTCGGCGCCGCCGAGGTCCTCGCTCGAGACCTCCTGGCCGATCGCCGCCTTCACGAGCGCGGGGCCGGCCAGGTACAGGCCGCTGCCCTCGGTCATGAGCAGCGTGTCGCAGAGCACCGGCAGGTATCCGCCGCCCGCCACGCAGTTGCCCATGATCGCCGCGTACTGCGGGATGCCCATGGCGCTGAACACCGCGTTGTTGCGGAAGATGCGGCCGAAGTCGTCGGTGTCGGGGAACACGTCCTCCTGGAGGGGCAGGAACACGCCCGCGCTGTCAACCAGGTACAGGAGCGGCAAGCGCGCGCGCTCGGCGATGACCTGCGCGCGGATGATCTTCTTGCAGGTCATCGGGAAGAACGCGCCCGCCTTCACGGTGGCGTCGTTGGCGATCACCATGCACTGCCTGCCCTGCACGGAGCCGATGCCCGTGACCACGCCCGCGGCCGGTGCACCGCCGTACTCGCGGTACATGTTCCACGCCGCGAAGAGGCCGAGCTCCATGAACTCCGTACCCTTGTCCACGAGCAGCGCGATGCGCTCGCGCGCGGTCAGGCGGCCGTGCCGATGCTGGCGCTCGACACCCGATGGACCCCCTCCCTGCTCGATCCTGGCGGCATCGGCAATGAACTGGGCGATGGCTCCTTCGAATCCGGCGGGCGCGGCTGGCGTGGCTGCAGGCATGATCCGGTGCAGGATACGGAGCATGGACGCATGCCGATAACGCGGAGTCAGCTTCCCCCTTGAGTCCGGCGGGGTTTCCACTACACTGCGTGGCTCAAATTCAAGCAAGGAACCACAGAAGCAATGTCGATCTCCGCAACCAAGAAGGCCGCCGTGATCAGCGGCAACCGCACCCACGCCACTGACACCGGTTCGCCCGAAGTCCAGGTGGCCATCCTCAGCGAGCGCATCGGCGCCCTGCAGGAGCACTTCAAGACCAATCCCAAGGATCACCACGGCCGCCGCGGCCTGCTGTTCATGGTCGGTCGCCGCAACCGCCTGCTCACCTACCTCGCGCGCACCGACCGCGAGCGGTACCAGAGCCTCATCAAGCGTCTCGGCCTGCGCAAGTAAGCCGCGCAGCCCCGCCGCCCGGCGTTCGCGCCGGCGCGGCAGTTGGCACCGCGCAGCCTGCCCTCACCGGGTCACTCCCTGCGCCGTGGCACCTGCCCCGAAGGCGGTCGGCCATCGCCCATCCACTGGGCGGACGCCATCCCGTACATCAATCACAGAGTCCAGAGCAGTCACCACGCCATAGAAGGCATCACGAAAGAGGAATGAACACCATGTCCGACACCACCAAGAAGCACGTCATCGTCGAGCGCGAGATCGGCGGACGCACGCTCCGCTTCGAGACCGGCAAGGTCGCCAAGCTCGCCAACGGCGCCATCGTCACCAGCTACGGCGACACCGTCGTCCTGTGCACCGCCGTGCGCGCCAACCCGCGCGCCGGCATCGACTTCTTCCCGCTCACCTGCGACTACCGCGAGCGCACCTCGGCCGCCGGCAAGTACCCGGGCGGCTTCAAGAAGCGCGAGGCGGCTCCCAGCGAGAAGGAAGTCCTCACCATGCGCATGATGGATCGCCCGATCCGTCCGCTCTTCCCCGAGGGCTTCATCGACGAGATCCAGCTCCAGTGCATCGTCCTGAGCCATGACACCCAGAACGACAGCGACGTCATCGCCTGCACCGGCGCCAGCGCCGCGCTGAGCATCACCGACGCCCCGTTCCAGGGCCCGATCGCCACCGTGCGCGTCGGCCGCGTGATCACCGAGCAGGGCTCGCAGTTCATCGTCAACCCCACCGTCGCGCAGCTCGACTACAGCGACATCGACCTGGTGATCTCCGGCCACAAGGACGGCATCAACATGATCGAGGTCGGCGCCGCCGAGGTCGACGAGAAGACCATGCTCGAGGCGATCCGCTTCGGCTACGACCACGGCGTCAAGCCGATCCTCGAGATGATCGAGGAACTGCGCACCAAGTGCGGCGCCCCGGCGCACGCCATGGGCGCCCCGGTCCTCCCCTCCGACGAGGTGATGAAGCTCCTCAAGGAGAAGGCGTACGACTCCATGAAGGAGGCGCGCAAGATCAACGGCAAGAAGGACCGCAACGCCAAGGTCGACGAGATCAAGAAGTACGTGCTCGACACCTTCTTCGCGATGCCCGCCGGCGAGGTCAGCTTCAGCACCTGGCAGGCCGCCGACAAGCGCGCCAAGGAAGCCAAGGAAGGCATGCGGATCCTCGAGAAGAAGATCACGCATGACCTGGTCTCCAACCACGGCATCCGCCCGGACGGCCGCTCGAAGGACCAGATCCGCAAGCTCGACATGGAGGTCTCCGTCCTCCCGCGCACGCACGGCAGCGCGTTCTTCCAGCGTGGCGAGACGCAGTCCATCGTGACCTGCACCCTCGGCACCATCAAGGACGAGCAGATCGTGGACGGCCTCGTCCCCGAGTACGCCAAGAAGTTCTACCTCCACTACAACTTCCCGCCCTTCTGCACCGGCGAAGCCGGCCGCATCATGGGCCCGGGCCGTCGCGAGATCGGCCACGGCGCGCTCGCCGAGCGCAGCCTCCGCGCCATCCTCCCGAATCCCGAGGAGTTCCCCTACACCGTCCGCCTGATCAGCGAGATCACCGAGTCCAACGGCTCGAGCTCGATGGCCAGCGTCTGCGGCGGCTGCCTGGCCCTGATGGACGCGGGCGTGCCGATCAAGGCCACCTGCGCCGGCATCTCGGTCGGCCGCTTCACCTCCTCGGAGGGCAAGGTCGGCCACGTGATCGACATCATCGGCGAAGAGGACTTCTTCGGCGAGATGGACTTCAAGGTCAGCGGCACCCGCGAGGGCATCACCGGCATCCAGCTCGACCTCAAGGCCCGTGGCCTCAAGATCGACGAGATCGAGACCATCTTCGAGATCGCCCGCAAGGGTCGCCTCGACATCATCGGCCAGATGGAGGCCGTGATCCCGACGCCGCGCGCGGACATCAGCAAGTACGCGCCGCGCATCATCACGGTCAAGATCGACCCCGAGAAGATCGGCAAGCTCATCGGACCGGGCGGCAAGACCATCCGCAGCATCCAGGAGCGCACCGGCGCGCAGATCGACGTCGAGGAGGACGGAACCGTCTTCATCGCCTGCTCCGACAGCGAGAAGGCCGCCATCGCGCGCGCCGAGGTCGAGGCGCTGGGTGCCGAGATCAAGCTGGGCAGCATCTACGAAGGCAAGGTCATCTCGATCAAGGACTTCGGCTGCTTCGTCGAGCTCGCCCCGGGCACCGACGGCATGTGCCACGTGTCCGAGCTCGCGCACGGCTTCGTCAAGACCGTGAGCGAGGTGGTCAAGATCGGCGACGTCATCAAGGTCAAGGTCATCAACGTCGATGACAGCGGCCGCATCAAGCTGAGCCGCAAGGCGCTCATGGAGCGTCCGGCGGGCAGCGAAGGTGACGAAGGCGGCGAGCGCCGGGACCGTGGCGATCGCGGTGACCGTGGTGGCCGCGGTGGCGACCGTGGCGGTCGCGATGGCGGACGTGACGGTGGCCGCCGCGAAGGCGGACGCCGCGACCACGAAGGCGCCCCGGCCCAGCACTGATCGAGCCTCGTAAACCGCTCAACCCGCAACCATTCCAGGTGGCCTCCCGAAACGGAGGCCACTTTTCTTTTTGCCCCGGACTGAGCGAACGCACGCCCCCTCTGCGGCGTAACCCTCTCATGGATAGGGATCTGCGAAATCCACGGAGAAGGGCCCGGAGCCAGACCTTGGGCGCGAGCCAGGACTTGCCTTGTTCAGACTTGCATAAGTCCGGGAACGGGGGCACAATACAGCCCGTCCCAGGCAGTTCGGGGCATTCGGGTCACGAACCCGCGCGTCCTTGCGTCAACAGGAGCAAGGAAACCTCCACCACGGAGCCCGCAACTATGGCAAACAGCACACTCGAGAACATCGAAGGCCAGGTGAAGTGGTTCGATCCCCGCAAGGGCTTCGGATTCATCGTCGGCCCCGAAGGCCAGGACATCTTCGTTCACTTCTCCGTGATCGATCAGGAGGGCGGCTTCCGCACCCTGAACGACGGCGAGATGGTGACCTACTCGGCAAACCAGGGTGCAAAGGGTTGGGCGGCCACCAAGGCCCGTTCGCTGACCCGCGTGCCGGCTGCCGGCAGCGGCACCTGAGCTGCCCGCTGATACATCCTGCGATCGAAGCGATCTCGACGGTGCCAACGGCGCCGCGGGAGCCATCCATGCTGCCGAGCCCGATCATCTACGCACTGCTCGCAAGCGTGGCCAGCATGGTCCTGACGGCGTGGTGGGTCAACCGCTCGCTGCGCCGCCGCGTCGAACGCGCGGAACGCGCCGCCGCCGAGAGCGCGCGCAACGCCGAGATCGCGTCCATGACCCGCGGCCTGGCGCACGAGATCAAGAACCCGCTGTCCACCGTGGCCCTCAACGCGCAGCTCCTGCGCGAGGAGATCCTGGACTCCGCCCTGTCGGAGGAGGACCGTGCCGGCATGACGCGCCGCGTGGACACGCTTGCCCGGGAGGCCGCCCGCCTGCGCGACATCCTGACCGACTTCCTCCGCTACGCCGGACGGATGCAGCTTGACCTCCGCGACTGCGACCTGCGCGACGTGGCCGGCGAGATTGCCGACTTCTTCATGCCCCAGGCAGAGCAGGCGCGCGCCCGGTTCGTCGTCGAGGCGTGCGACCGCCCGGTGCAGGTCCATGCGGACCCCGCCCTCCTCAAGCAGGCCTTGCTCAACCTCCTGCTGAACGGGGTGCAGGCCATGGAGGCACTGCCCGAGGACCGCCCGCGCACGCTGCGCATCGCGGTCCGCGAGGAGCAGCCGGAAGCCCGCGGCAGCACGCCGCAGGCGGTCATCGAGGTCGACGACACCGGACCCGGCATCCCGCCCGAGATCGCCACCGACTGGTTCGAGCCCTACCGCACCACCAAGCCCGGCGGCAACGGCCTGGGCCTTGCCACCACCCGGCGCATCGTGGAAGCGCACGGCGGCAGCATCGAGGCGATGAAGTCACCCGAAGGCGGCGCGCGCTTCCGGATCACCCTTCCCGAGGCCGGCGGGACCGCGGCCGCCACTGCGGCCCACTGAGCGCCCGCCCGGCGCCCGACGCGTCAGTCGAGCCAGTCCTTCTTCCTCAGCCGCTCGGGCACGTACGTCTCGGTGACGTACGAGATGTCCTTGGTGATGAGCGATTCCACTTCCATCTTGAAGCCGTTGTTGAGGAGCCCCTCGATCTCCCGCTGCCAGCCCTTGTGGCCCTCGAACCAGGGGTACGCGGCGATCTCCCGCGCGCGCTTGATGTCGGTGTCGTTGAGGGCGATCTGCACGTCGTCGGTCAGGCCGCAGGCGCGGTAGTCGGCGGCGCGGATGCCCAGGTACTTGGCCTCCGGGATCGCCAGTCGCTCGCTCTCGAAGGCCAGCGAGATGCTGCCCTGCTTGATCACGCTGTAGATGTAGTGCCCCCACGGGTCGCAGTCGAGCAGGCAGTAGACGGGAAGGCCCAGCTCCTCGTTGAGGCGACGCAGCAGGCGACGCACGCCGCGCGGGGGCTGGCCGCCGCCCTCGGTGAGGATGCAGTTGTGCTTCTCCCAGAACCGGTCCTCGTTGAAGCGGCTCCAGACGGTGTTCTTCTCGACGTGCAGCACGAACTTGGCGTCGCACTTCTTGAACTTGATGACGTCGGGCTCCACGATGGACGGGATGGCGTAGCCGCCCGAACCCATGCGCCGGCAGTCGATCTCGTCGCCGGAGTCGATGATGGTGATGTTGCCCACCATCGTGCCCGCCTTCTTGGCGAAGATATGGAGCTCCTCGCGCAGCGCGCCGAGCGAGACCTCCAGGTCCTCCAGGATGCCGTCTGACTCGTCCTGGTCGGCGAAGGTCTTCTCCTTGGTGCCGGCCACGGTGTGGAGGCCCTTGTAGAACATTCCGCGGAGGCTGAGCGTCTTCTCCGCGCCGATCAGGTCCTTGATGCTGGAGGAGTGCAGCATCGTCTGCATGAAGCTCTTGGCCTGGCCCAGGTTGAAGAGCTGCCGCTCCTGGGCGCCGTCGCCCATCTGCAGGATGCCCTTCTTCTTGTTCCAGATGGTGTTGCTCTTGGCACGCGTGGGGACGCGCACGATGGGCTCGCGCCCGCCGAGCGAGCGCTTGGCCACGTCGGTGGCGAGCGCCACGATCTTCTTCTCGGTGGCCGCGTCGCGGTCCTTCTTGCTGCTCGCGGTCGCGGCAGCGGTCTTCTGCTTCGCCATGTCTCGTGTTCCTCATGCTGGGCCCGCAGGCCCGCGTATGCGTTCCGTGATCGATCTCAGAAGAGGCGCGCGCCGTCCTCGCCGCCCGCCTTGCCTCGGCCGGCGGCCTTGGCCGCGCGGGCGCGGAGCTCGGCACGCGCGGCGGATTCGGGCGCGGGCTTCGCGGCCCGCTTCGGCGCGGCGGCTGCCTTCGGCTCGGTGGCCTTCCTCGGCTCTGCGGCCGTCTTGGCACCGCGCTTCGATGCAGCCTTGGCCTTGCCATCGAGGTCGAGCGGCGCCAGCGGCGTGCTGGTGGCCGCGGCAACCGCCGGGGCGATGGCGTCCGGGATGATCAGGACGCCCTCGTCGTCGGTCTCGGCAAGGTCTTCCTTCACCACCTTGCCGTCCTCGTCGAGCACCTGGTCGGCCACCGCGGTCCGCGACTTGGCCTGCTTCAGGAGCGCCTCGTAGATGGCCTTCGGATCATCGCCGGTGATGGCGTTGATGGCCTTGGCGATCTCGCCGATGTAGCGCTCGAAGACGTCGCGGCGCTCGCCTTCGCGGCGCATCTTCTGGCGCTTGCGGAGGTACGTGCCGAGCTTGCGGCCGCACTCCATGAGCGCCAGCTTCATCTCCTTGCGGATCTCGTCGTAGTCGGCGATGGCTTCCTTGCTCTCGCTGGTGAACGGCACCCACACGGAGGCCATGTGGATCATGATCACGAGCGGGCCCACGGGGAGCGTGCCGCGCGGCTGCGAGAGGTTGTAGTTCTTCCATGCGGTCTCCACCACCGCCTTGAAGCTGGAGCATGCGCTCTGCTGGAAGAGGAGCGGCACGCGGTTGGCGAACCGGATCACGCGCGCCGTCTCGTCGCCCGGCAGCTCGCCGCCGAACGCGATCGCCGCCTCGATCTGGAACGGTCGACCGCGATAGACCTCGGCCTCGCGGCTCGACGCCGCGTAGAACTCCGCGCGCACGCCCTTGAGCATGCCTGCGAGCATCTGCCGGACGCCGATCGGCGCCAGGCAGTCGGTGGGCGGCGGCGCCAGCTTCGATTCCTGGAAGACCTTGTAGAGCTTCTCCGCCTGCGGAGGCTCGATGTCGCCGGCCTTGGCGCGGCTCGAGACGCCGATGGCGTCGCACATGGAGCTGGCGGTGGCGGCGCTGACGCGGCAGAAACGGTCCTGCAGGAAGTTGTAGAGCGTGCCGCCCTTCTCGGCCAGCTCGTAGTCCTTCAGCATCTGCAGCAGGATGCCCAGCTCGATGCCCTTCGGGTGCGGCTGGATCTCCTTGGTTTCCGGCGGCAATTCCTGCACACCGCGCGGGTACACGATGACGCCGTTGGTCTCGGTGGTGACGGTGGCCTTGGCGGCGGCACCGGCCTCTGCGGCGGCCAGCACGTCCGGCTCCTCGTCCTCGGTGACGCGCGAAGGAGGCACGAAGACGAAGCGTGCGTGCGGGTTGGCGATGGCGGTGAGCTCCAGGAACTCATCCACCGAGCCGCGGCCGCGCTGGTACTTGCCGTCGAGCTCGATGCTCACGGACGTGCCCGTGGGGAACTCGCTCTCGGTGAGGAACCCGCCCTGCTCCGCGAGCGCGCGCGTTCCCGGGGTCAGGTCGCGGAACCGCTTCGGCGGGAACTCCTTGACCTCCTTGTCGAAGGTCACCTCGGCGCGGTTGGTCTTGGTGTTCATCGCCAGCTCGATGTGGTGGGTCGGCTGGCCCGCCTTCGGCTTGGTGAAGATGGTCATCGGGCGGCCCGTGGTGATCAGGCCGTACATGCCGGCGGCGCTGATGCCGATGCCCTGCTGGCCGCGGCTCATCTTCAGGCGATGGAACTTCGAGCCGTACAGCAGGCGGCCGAAGATGTTCTCCACCTGCTTGCGCACGATGCCCGGCCCGTTGTCGATGATGGTGACGCGGTACCGCGAGCTCTTCGCCGTGGCGGGGCGCCCCGGCTCGAGGTCCTCGACGATCACCGCGATCTCCGGCAGGATGCCTGCCTCCTCGCACGCATCGAGCGAGTTGTCCACCGCCTCCTTGACGGTGGTCAGCATCGCCTTGCGCGGATTGTCGAAGCCCAGCAGGTGGCGGTTCTTGGCAAAGAACTCGCTGACGCTGATGTCGCGCTGGCGCGCGGCCATGCTCTCGGCGTCTGCCCGGGGGGCGACGGACTTCTTCTTCTTCGGTTCAGCCATTGCAACGGCTTCCTTGGCTGCCATGGGGCCTCCTTGCATCCCTGCGCGGATCCATGCTTCCCAAGGCCCAAACACGGGGTCCAAGGGCCGCGCAGCCCCCGCCCGGAGTCCGGGCGAAGGGCGGGTACGGTAGCAGCATCGGGCGAAAGGTCCGGCGAACTGGGTATTTTTGCTATCCTCCGCCCCCTTACCCCCAACCGGAGATCACCATGGAAACCAGCCTCATCATCCTCAAGCCCGACGCCGTCCAGCGCGGCCTCATGGGTCGCATCATCAGCCGCTTCGAAGAGAAGGGCCTCCAGATCGTGGGCGCCAAGCTCATGCACATCTCGCAGGAGCTCGCCGCGAAGCACTACGCCGATCACGCCTCCAAGCCCTTCTACCCGGGCCTGGTGAAGTTCATGACCTCGAGCCCGGTGCTCGTGCTCGCCATCCGCGGCAACGGCGCCGTGACCATCTGCCGCAACCTGATGGGCGCCACCTTCGGCTCCAAGGCTGCCGGCGGCACCATCCGCGGCGACTTCGGCGTCTCCAACAGCTTCAACCTGATCCACGGCTCCGACAGCCCCGAGGCGGCGGTCCGCGAGCTCGGCCTGTTCTTCAAGGCCGGCGAGGTCCTGGACTTCGCCCGCGCCGGCGACGCCTGGGTCTACGACATGTCCGGCGGCAAGCCGGAGTAAGCCGGCGTCGCGGCCGATGGGCCGCCCGACTGAGTGTCCAATAATAAATTCCGCGGCGCGCACCGTTCTGGTGCGCGCCGCGCTGTCAATGGGGCCCACCCCCTCCTGCACGCCCCCCAGCGCGGGATCGCCCATGAGTATGGGGGCATGCTGATTCCGGAGGCATCCCCCATTTCAGATTCCATTGAATCCGAAATGAACTTCCGGCGAACGACCACGTAGAGACCTGAGGAGCGCCCCACCCGGCGGAGGACTTGCCATGACCACCCTGCCTCACAGCATCTTCGACGACGGCTCACGGTTGCCCCGGACGAACATCCGCCAGCGTCGGGAGGTCTCGCCCACGGGTGGCGGGGTTGGCGCGTCCCGCGCCATGACCACCCCGCCAGCGGTGGTGGAACCCAAGTCGGACCGCACCCGCCGCCGAGCAGAGGACGCCGCCCTGGTGACCGAGCTCCTCTCCGATGAAATCGATTTCATGGACCACCCCGACTTCCACAAGGCGGGAGCGGAACGCCGCATCTACCACGAGGCCCCGCCCGTGCCGCGGCCCACCGTCGGCTGGTACCGGCCCATGATGGACGACATCGGCACCACGTCGCCGCGCCGGCACGAGGGCATCGTGCTGACTGCCGCGCAGGAGCGGGTGATCTTCATGCAGTTCAACTACGCGCGCTTCCGGATGCGGAAGATCCAGAAGGCGCTGCGCGGACGCGTCCCGAACGCCGAGGAGTCGAAGGACCTCCTGCGCTGGCACCGCACCGCCACCGGCTACCGCGAGCAGATCGCCGAGACCAACCTGGCGCTGGTGCTTGCCATGGCCAAGCGCGTGCGCCTGGGCGAGGGCGAATTCGCCGACCTCATCGGCGAGGGCAACATGGCCCTCATGCGCTCGGTCGACAAGTTCGACTGCGGCCGAGGCTTCAAGTTCAGCACCTACGCCTGCCGCTCGATCCTCAAGGCCTTCAGCCGCCACGGCCTGAAGCTGGCCAAGCACCGCCAGCGCTTCCCCGTGGAGTTCGACCCCGCGCTCGAGCAGGGCGAGGGAATCGCCGCCATCCGCGCCGATTCCGAGCGCCAGGACGCCGCCGAGGTTCGGCAGATCGTCGAGACCAACCGCGCGGCGCTCAACGACGTGGAACGTGCGGTGGTCATGCACCGCTTCGCGCTCGAGGGAACGGACCACGGTCGCCAGCCGACGCTCGCGCAGGTGGGCAAGCTGATCGGACTCACCAAGGAACGCGTGCGCCAGATCCAGAACCAGGCGCTCGAGAAGATCCGCATCGCGCTCGAGGGCAATCCCCGCCACGGGGATCACGGCAGCGGTCACGCGATCGCCGTGAACTGATCGCTCAGGCGCTGCCGGGCTTGGCCGCGCCGCCGCGCGACGCCATGGCGGCGATCGCCACAGTGGCCACCGCATGCAACGCACCGAAGAGGACGATCACCGCGGTGTAGTCCGCGTACGTCGGCTCGTGGTCGCTGCCGAGCGCACCCACCAGGATGATCGAGAGCATGGTGCCGGCGAAGAAGCCCACGTCGCCCGCGGCGCGGAATGATCCGAGCGCCACGGTGGATCCACCGGTCTCGGCAGCGATGGCAAGCGAGCTCGAGAACAGCGCTCCTGCGGAGATCCCCACCGCGAACATCACCACTGCCATCGCGGCCTGGTTGGACGCGGCGAACGGGATCAGCGCGAAGGCCACCGCGTAGACCACGCCGGCCACCAAGCGCACGCGCAGGCTGCCGAACCGGTCGCACAAGGCACCCGCGGGCCCCGTGCACACGGCCATCAGGAGGAGCGGCAGGCCGATCAGCCAACCGCGCTGCTGCTGCGAATAGCCGAGGAATCCCGCAAGCACCAGCGGAAGCGTGGTGGTGATGAGGCCGCCCGTGGCGCGGTCGAAGAAGGCCATCGCGCAGCTCCACGCAAGCGGCCGCGGCCGATCGTCGAGCGGGCCGTGCGGCACGAGTTCGGCGTGGGTCTCGCCGCTTGCGGCCAGCGGCCCGGAATCCGGCTCCACCACGGCGATGCCGCCGAGCGCGCGGCGGAAGACCAACGAGCCGATCGCCACCAGGAGCCCGGCGAACGCGGAGACGCCGAACACCGCCAGCGCCACGTCCCCGCCGGCCGCGGCATCCGTGGCCCCGTCGGAGACCCGGTGCGCGGCGATGCCGCCGGCCACTGCGCCGAACCCCAGGCCCAGGAGAAGCGGCGTCGAGGCTGCGCCGAGTCCGCGTGCGGCATGGGTGCCGGAGTTGCGGCGCACCAGGTCGAAGAGCGACGCAAAGACCACCACGTCGGTGACACCTTCCGCGGCGCGCACGGCCAACGAGGGCCACAGCCCGATGGGCGCGGCAAGCACCCCGAGGAGCACGGCATCGGCAAGCGATCCGGCCACCAGCAGCCAGATGGGCCCAACGCGCCGACGCGCCCACACCAGGAGCGGAACCGCCGCCACCGCACCCAGCAGGTTGATGGCCATGAACACCTGCGCCTGGCGCACCGTGGCGCCGTAGCGGTCCACGAACATCTCCTTCAGGACGGGCGCCGCCATCGTGTCGGGCATCGCCGACAGGAGGAGGAGAAGCGCAATCAGGAGGCGGGTCGACCAGCGAGTCACGGCCCCGCAAGCCTAGCCGGGGCTTCGATACACTTGCGCGTCCGCACGCAGGAAACGCAGGAGAAACCAGCATGAGCGCCACCAAGGTCTACGAATCCCCCGCCCGCGCGCTCGCGGGCATCGTCACGGACGGCATGAGCGTCGCCGTCGGCGGGTTCGGCCTCTGCGGCATCCCGGAGCAGCTCATCGTGGCGCTCCGCGATTCCGGCGTCCGCGGGCTCACCTGCGTCTCCAACAATGCGGGCGTGGACGACTGGGGACTCGGGCTCCTCCTGCAGACCCGGCAGATCGCCAAGATGGTCTCGAGCTACGTCGGCGAGAACGCCGAGTTCGAGCGCCAGTTCATGAGCGGCGAGCTGAAGCTCGAGTTCACCCCGCAGGGCACGCTGGCCGAGCGCATGCGCGCCGGCGGCGCCGGGATCGCCGGCTTCTACACCAAGACCGGCGTCGGCACGGTGGTCGCCGAGGGCAAGCCGCACATGGAGTTCGACGGCGAGCAGTTCGTCCTGGAGCGCGGCATCCGCACCGACCTGTCGTTGGTCAAGGCATGGAAGGCCGACCCGGCAGGAAACCTGATCTATCGAAAGACCGCGCGGAACTTCAATCCGATGGCCGCCACCTGCGGCAAGGTGACCGTGGCGGAGGTGGAGGAGCTGGTGGGACTGGGCGAGCTTGACCCCGACCGCATCGATACCCCGGGGATCTTCGTGCAGCGGATCGTGGTGACCACGCCCATCAAGCGGATCGAGCAGCGCACGGTGAGCGCCTGACCACCACGAACAGCCGACAAACCGCGTCCGTGTAGGGTTATTGGTCGTACAGCACAGAACACGCTCGACTCCTCCTCACAGAGCGCCGATCCATTGGCATATCGCGCCGTATGGCGCGTTGGGCCGATCGATCCAACAGCCTGCCGCGTGAGACAATGCGGCCCCGCCACACCTTCCCGGAGACGCACCATGATGCTCGGAACGCTCAACGCAACGCTCGCCACGCTCGCACCGCGGATGCGGACACTCATCGCCACGGTTGCCGTTGCGACGGCGATCGCGCTGGCCGTGCCGGCACACGCGCAGTTCGGCGGACGCGCCGGCTTCGCGGAGGCCTTCGTCCCCGACATCCTCCAGCGCGACCTGCCGCTGATGACCTCGTCGCTCGGGCTCGAGGAGTGGCAGCGCCCCGTGGTGGAGGCCCTTCTCCAGGACTACATGACCGGGTTCACCACCGGCGTCGAGGCCATGAAGGACCGCATGAAGGCCGCGTCGCAGGACGCGCAGCGCGGCGACCCGACCAACGCCGACGCGATCCTCGAGAACGTGATGAAGCCGATGAATTCCTGGCGCGACGAGAAGCGCCGGATGCTCGACAAGTTCATGTCCGACCTGAGGAGCCAGCTGAGCTCGCAGCAGCTGGAACGCTGGCCGAATTTCGAGCGCGCCCTTCGCCGCGAGCGCTGGCTCCATGACGGGGACATCTCGGGCGAGAGCACCGACCTGTTCGCCATCATGGCGCGCATGCAGCTCGACCCCGGGCACGAGGAAGCCGTGAAGCAGGTCGTCGCCGAGTACGAGGTGGCGCTCGACGACGCACTGGTCAACCGAGACCGGGGAATGCGCGCGATCGAGCCCGAGCTGGCCGATGCCATGCGCGCCATGAACCACGACCGGGGCGCCGATGCCCAGGACCGCATCATGGCGCTCCGCGTGGCCGTCCGCTCCGCGAACGACGCCGGCATCGACTCGATCGCGAAGGCGCTCGGCGATCGCGGCGAGGAGTTCCGCACGCTCGCGCTCGAGGCGGGCTACCGGGACGTGTTCCGCCCGCATCCCGTGACCATCCTGATGCAGCAGGCCCGCGCGCTCGATTCGCTCACGCCCGAGCAGGGACAGCAGATCGATGCACTTATGGCGGAATTCGCCGGCGTGTGCCAGCAGCAGAACATGCAGCTCTACGAGGCCGTGCGCGCCGAGGAGCCGAAGGCACCGCGCAAGCGCGCGGAGGCCTCGGCACAGCGCCGCACCGGCGGCGCGTCTGCGTCCACGCCGCAGGGCTCGAACGCTTCCGACCCGGTGGTGAAGGCCCGCGCCGAGCGCGAGCGCACCGGCGAGCCCTTCCGCGATCGACTGATGGCCATCCTCACCCCGGAGCAGAAGTCCGAGCTCCCCGGCGGGATCAAGGTGGACCCGGCGAACCAGCCGGGCAGCAAGGACGGCGAGCCTTCCCCAAAGCGCATGCAGATCGACTCCGTGCAGTCGGCGGCCGATACCGACGGCGTTGCATCCGACCGGCATTCCAAGCGCCGCGATCCGCGCAGCGCGATGGGCGGCACCAAGGGCGCCGGCGTAGCACCGAAGGAACAGTCCGCCCCCGAGGGCAACGACAGCAAGGCGCAGCCGGCACCGGCGCCAACCGCGCCGGATTGACGCCCCTCCCGCGTCGCCCCGCGCGCGTCGCGCGCCACTGAAGCAGCACACGATGGACCACGACCTGCACAGCACCCCAGTCCCCGCCGACGGCTTCGATGCCGCGGCGTTCGCATCCATCGCCGGCGATGCGTCGCTCCGTGACAGGTGCAAGCTGTTCGGCATCGCATGGGCGGACGCCCTGCCCGAGTCGAGCCCCGAGGCCGCGGCCCGGCTGGCACCCGACGCCGCGGTGCGCCTGCGCGTGGTGCCGCTGCGCGAGGAGCGCGGACGCCTGGTGGTGGCGATGCTGGACCCGCTCGACATCGCCGCGGTCGACGAGACGGCGTCGCTCGCGCGCATGCCGGTGATGCGCATCGGCCTCGACCAGGCGCTCTTCAGCGAACTGATGCGCGACATGTACGGCACCACGGCCGCGCGCATGGCGGAGAGCCTTGCCGAGGACAGCGAGGTGGGCGGCGGCGACGTCGAGCACAACCTCGACGCCATCGAGGCGGACGACGTCCACCGGATGGCCGAGCAGCCCACGCTCATCAACCTGGTGAACCTGGTCATCCTGGAAGCCATCCAGAACCGCACCTCCGACATCCACATCGAGCCGTTCGAGACCGAGCTCAAGGTCAAGTACCGCATCGACGGCGTGCTGATCGAGCAGCCCTCGCCGCCGAAGCACCTGCAGCCCGCGCTCATCGGCCGCGTCAAGATCATGGCGCACATGAACATCGCCGAGCGCTACGTGCCGCAGGACGGGCACATCACGCTGCGGTTCGAGGGGCGCAAGGTGGACATCCGCGTCAGCACGGTGCCCACCGTGTACGGCGAGAGCGTGGTGATGCGAATCCTCGACAAGAGCTCGCTGCCGCTCGACCTGGTCAGCCTCGGCATGCGCGAGCAGATGCGCGGCATGATGGACAAGATGATCCAGAAGCCGCACGGCATGGTGCTGGTGACCGGCCCCACGGGAAGCGGCAAGACCACCACGCTCTACGCGTGCCTCAACAAGCTCTACGACCCGCGCAAGAAGATCATCACCATCGAGGACCCCGTCGAGTACGAGCTCAGCGGCATCAACCAGATCCCGGTGAACCCGAAGCGCGGCCTCACCTTCGCCACCGGCCTCCGCGCCATCCTGCGACAGGACCCGGACGTCATCTTCGTGGGCGAGGTGCGCGACAACGAGACGGTGGACATCGCCATCCGCTCGGCGCTCACGGGCCACCTGCTGTTCACGACGCTCCACACCAACGACTCGATCTCCTCCGTTGGCCGCCTGGTCGACATGGGTGCCGAGCCGTTCCTCATCGCCAGCGTGCTGGAAGGCCTGCTCGCGCAGCGCCTGGGACGCCGCCTGTGCAAGGAGTGCGTCACGCGCATCCCGATGACCGAGGAGATGGCCGCGCGCATCACTCCGGCGGAGCGCCTGCTCTTCAAGGACGGCGCCGCCATCGGCAAGGGCTGCGAGAAGTGCAACGGCTCGGGCTTCCGCGGCCGAATGGGCTTCTACGAGCTGGCACGCATCAACGCGCGCCTGCGCGAGGGAATCAGCAAGAACCGCACCACGCTCGAGCTGCGGGAGATGGTGGACCAGGACTTCCAGTCGATGCGCGACGACGGCATGCACAAGGCCGCGGCCGGCCTCACCACCATCGACGAGGTGCTCCGCGCCACGCAGGACATCGACGACGCCTGACGGGCGCGCCCCCACCCATGCCCTCCTTCCGACACCAGTCCATGGACCGCGGCGGCGCGCTCGCGACCGGCACCATTGCCGCGCCCGACCGTGCGTCGGCGATGCGCCTCCTGCAGGGGCAGGGGCTGCTGCCGATGCAGCTCGACATGGCGGAGGCCGAGGCGCCGGCGAAGGCGGCGAAGGCCGCACCGAAGACCGGCGCGCGCGGGCAGCAGCCCGCGGAGGCGCGTCCCGCCGGCATCGACCTCGGCGCACTCACGCGCGCATTCACCGGCAACACCACCGGCCGCCCGCAACTCAAGCGCACCGAGCTTGCGAACATCATCCGCGAGCTCGCCACCGCCATCGAGGCAGGCCTGCCGCTCCTCAACGCGCTGAAGACCGTGCGCCGCCAGGCGGTGGGCAAGGCGCAGCCGGTGATCCTCGACTTCATCATCGAGCGAGTGGAGAGCGGTCGCCCGCTCCACGAGGCCATGGACGAGTACGGCCCGCCCTTCGACGAGATGATCGTCGGCATGGTGCGCGCCTCCGATGCGTCCGGCCGCATGAGCGAGGTGATGCACCAGCTCGCCGATCTGCTCGAACGTTCCGTGGAACTCCGCCGCGAGATGGTGGGCGCCACCATCTACCCGCTGATCGTGGCGTGCATGATCGGCGTCAGCATCATCATCGCCGTCACGTTCCTTCTTCCGCGCCTGATGGCGCCGATCCTGGGCCAGCCGGGCGTGACGATCCCCTTCCCCACCATGGTGCTGCTCGGCTTCGCCGACTTCATGCGCGACTGGTGGTGGCTGGTGCTGGTGGCCATCGTCGGCGCCGTGATCGGCTTCCGCCGCTGGATCGCGGTCTACGAAAACCGCCGGAAGCTCGACCTCATCCTGCTGAAGTCCCCCATCATCGGGCCCCTCCTCCGCGACGTGGCCGTGGCGCGCTTCACGCGCACGCTGGGCACGCTGGTCTCGGCAGGACTTCCGATCCTCTCCGCGCTCAAGATCGTCCGCGACACCCTGGGCAACGTGGTGCTGATGGAAGCCATCGACGGCGTCCAGGAGAAGGTCACCACCGGCCAGTCGCTGGCGGAGCCCCTGGAGAAGTGCGGGTTCTTCCCGCCGCTCCTGGTGCAGATCGTGAACATCGGCGAGAAGTCCGGGCGCCTGGAGCCCATGCTGATCCATGCCGCCGGCGCCTTCGACCGGCAGGTGAACACCTCACTGAAGCTCTTCACCAAGCTCCTGCCGCCGGTGCTCCTGGTGTTCATGGCGCTGATCGCGTCCTTCGTGCTGGCGGCGATCCTGCTGCCGCTCCTGGAGATGCAGAAGTCGCTGGGCGGGTGAACGTTCAGCCCCGTTCTTGATAGGTTATTGGACACTACTCAGAATTGCCCTGATGGTCGATGTCACATGGCCCCGACTGGTGCGTTCACTCGTAGAACACCGATCTTCCGAATCCGCCGTATCCCCTTTCCGAAACCCGTGGAAACCATGCGAATCGACCGCCTCCGCCGTTCCGCCCGCCGATCCCGCCGCGCCTTCTCGCTCGTCGAGCTGATCGTTGCGGTGACCATCATGGCCATCCTTGCCGCCCTGGTGGTGCCGCGCGTCTCGCAGTGGATCGGCTTCACCAAGGCCAAGACCGCGCGCGCCGATGCCGAGACCATCTCCAACCAGGTCCGCATGTACATGACGGCCAAGGGCCTGAGCGTGCTCCCCGATGACTTCAGCCTGGTGGAGCTCACCGAGGGCGACACCGCCCTCCTCAACAAGAACCAGCTGACCGACCCCTGGGGCAACCAGTACCAGATCAAGACCCGCGGCGAGGTGAACCTCGACTTCGACGTCTACAGCTTCGGCGCCGACGGACAGTCCGGCGGCGAGGGCGAGTCCGCAGACATCATCGCCGGCGACAAGCGCAACTGACGCACGCCGCGCGCGTGCGCTTCCCATGATTTCCGCACGCGCACATCATCACCGACGCCATGGCCCGCCGCACGGCGGCTCGCGCGCACTGCGCGGCGGCTTCACGCTGATCGAGCTGATCGTGGTGATCGTGGTGCTGGCGATCGCGTCGGTCGCCATCGTTCCAAAGTTCACCGGCACCGCGCGCCAGGAAGCGGACAACGCCGTCGACCAGGTGGCGGAGATCATGCGGCTGTTCGCCTACCGCCAGTCGCTTGGATCGCAGCAGGTGGCCATCTGGCGCGATGGCGCCGACGGCCGCATCTACCTGCTCGTGAAGGACGGAAACCCCGAGGATCCCACCGCCCCGGCGGAATGGCGCACCGATCGCTTCGCGGCACCCGTGAGCCTGCCGCCGGGCGTCGACATCGAGGACGTGCGCAGCAACGACCAGCGCGTGGATCCGACGGAATGGACGATCGCCAGCACCCCGGGCGGGGATCGGCCGAAGATCGAGGTGCGGATCGTCGGCCAGGGCATCGACTCCACCGTGGTGCTGCCGACCGGCTCACCGAGCGTCGTCCGCGTGGATGCGGACAAGCCTGCGCCGTTCGCGCGTGCGCCCATCGACCTGGATCGGTCGGGACGGGACCGTGAGCCATGGTGAGCGCGCGCATGCAACGCGCACGGCGCGGCTGGGCGCTCATCGACGTGATCGTCGGGGGCGTGATCCTCGGCATCGGCATGGCAGCGGTGATCTCCATCGCGGAGCGATCGCTCGCCATGCAGCAGCGCTCGGAGCGCGAGCTCGTTGCAGCGCAGCTGCTCGACGGCCTCCTCAACGAAGTGCTGTCCACCGGCGTGGTCGAATGGCAGATGGGCCGCGCGACGGACGGCGCGTTCGATGCGCCGTTCGCGGACTGGAAGTGGGAACTCGACATCCGCAAGCAGGGACTGGGCGACCCCTACGAGGTGGCGGCCATCGCACGCGACGTCCGCGGCGTCGAGTACCGCGTCGAAACGCTGATCGCGCCGCACGCAGAGAACACCGAGGAGCCGGCGCGCGCGCCGACCACCCCGATAGACAGGCAAGTCCGCTATGACCTCCAGAACCAGCAACCGTAAGCAAGCCCCGCAACGCGGCTTCACGCTGATCGAGCTGGTCGTGGCCGGCACGATCGCGGCATTCGTGCTCACGGCGGTGACGTTCGCGCTCTCGCAGCTGAGCAAGGGCAGGAACATCGCGCGCGATCGCGTCGAGGCATTCCAGCGCGGCAGCACCGCGCTCGAGGCGCTGCGGCGCGAGGTCTCCTCGACGATCCGCAGCGACGACCTCTTCGAGACCCGCTTCCTCCTCACCACGCGCGAGGCCAGCGCTCGGACCGGCGGCCACGAACGCAGCGACCTGCTGCTCTTCAACACCTCGATGCGGCCGACGCGGACGGTGGAGTACCAGGGCGAAGGGCGCGAGTACGAGACGCAGTTCCGCGTGGAGGACGACGAGCTCGGCTCCGCCATCTGGCGCCGCCGGGACTACATGCCCGACGAGACGCCGGACGGCGGCGGCACGGCCGAACCGCTCGCGGACGGGGTCGTCGGGTTCCTCGTGGAAGCAAGCGACGGAGATGCCGGCTGGCGCACGGAGTGGGATTCCGATGTCGACGGCCTGCCGAAGCTGGTCCGCATGACGGTGGTCTCCACCGGCGTTCCGCTCGGCGGCGAACCGAACAGCATGTCGGCCGAAGTCACGCTCCGCACCGTGGTGGCCATCGATCGCGTGATCGGCCCCAAGGAAGATCCGCCGCCGGAGGACCAGGCACCGACGACCGACGGCTCGGGCGGTGCCACGGCGCAGAACGGCGGCACGGGCGCGCAGGAGAACGGTGCTGCCGGAGGCCGCGGCGGTGGCGGCGGCGCAGCTGCCGCGGGCGATGCAGGCGGGGCGGCAGGAGACGCCGCCGGCGGTGGCGCGACACAGAACGCGGGCGGCGGTCGCGGCCAGGGTGGTCGCGGCGGCGGTGGCGGCGGAATGCCGCCGTCCGGACGCGGCGGCGGCGGTTTCCCGGGCGGCGGGACCGGCGGCGGTCGCGGAGGGCGCGGCGGCGGTGGTTTCAACGGCGGCGTCGGCGGTGGCGCGGGTGGACGTGGAGGTCAGGGATGACGCATCGCGCACGACGAGGAAGCGTGGTCGTGGTGGTCGTCTGGGCCGTGGCCATCGCGGCGGTGCTGGTGGCCGCGACGCAGATCGTGACGTTCCGGCAGGCGGTCGTCGGCCGCGAGACGCTTGCACGCGTGCAGGCGCGCTGGGCAGCACGCGCAGGCGTCGAGCAGATGATCGCCATCATGGAGTTCCACCTGGAGAACGCGGATCCGGACGATCCGATGGCGCCCGTGCGCGACATGGAGGAGCACGCGCTCGGAAGCACCGCCACGGGCACGTGGGACATCCGCCACTTCCTCGACGGCGTGGAGTGGGCCGGCCCGCTCGACGAAGGCGCCAAGCTGAACATCAACACCGCGACACGGACGCAGCTCACCAACCTGCCGAACATGACGCCCGACGTCGTCGATGCCATCATCGACTGGCGGGACGCGGACAACAATGTGGGGCAACTGGGCGCGGAGCGCGATTACTACTCCGGACGCTCGATGGGCTACTCGCCCCGCAACGGCAACTTCCACAGCATCGCCGAGCTCGAGCTGGTGGCAGGCGCATGGCCGAAGTACGTGCGCGGCGAGGACTGGAACCTGAACGGAAGGCTCGATCCCAACGAGGACGACGGGCCGAAGTCGTTCCCCGAGGACAAGCCCGATGGCAAGCTCGACGCCGGCTGGTCGGGCTACCTCACCGCGGCCAGCAAGCAGAGCAAGATGTCGCTCAGCGGCGAGGACAAGCTGCCGCTCAAGGGCACGGACGCCGAGTCGCTGGTGAAGCGGCTTGGCGTGACCGAGGACCAGGCGAAGGCGCTGTCGACGTACGGCTCCCAGGCGAACGCGAAGCCGGAGAACCTCCTGGTCACGCCGCTGAGCCAGCTCGCTGCGGGCGCGAGCGGCACCGGCGGCGGCACCGGCGGCGGCACCGGCGGCACCGGCACGGGCGGTGGAAGCCGCGGTACGGGCGGCGCAAGCACCGGTGGCGCGAGCACGGGTGGTGGCCGGAGCGGGAACAACGCCATCGGCGTCAACGTGCAGATGGGCGGCTCGACCGGGTCAAAGGGCGGCGGCGCCAGCGGCGGCAGCAGCAAGGGCGGCACTTCCGGAGGCGGTTCCGCGAGCAGCGGCGGTGGCGGCAGCAGCGGCGGTGGCGGCAGCAGCGGCGGCGGCGGCAGCAGCGGACGCTCGTCCGGCGGACGTTCGGGAACGGGAGGCGCCACGGGCGTGGCCGACCTGAACCCGGCACAGCTGCGCGCGGTGCTGCGCGAAACCACCAGCGACGACTACTCCAAGCCGGTGCCCGGAAGGATGAACATCAACACGGTGCCGGAATCGGTGCTGAAGGAAGTGCTGGATTTCGACCCACGCCTGGCCGACGCGATCGTGGCCCGCCGCAAGTCGAAGCCGGAGGGCATCGTGAGCCTGGCAGACCTGACCGGCATGTCCGGCGTGAATCCCCAGGTTCTGAGCCAGATCGCCACGCAATTCGACGTGACCAGCAGCGTGTATACCGTGACGAGTCGCGGACGCGCAGCATCGACGGGCGCCGAGGTCGAGATCGAGGTGGTCATCGACAAGTCCGAATTGCCCGCCAAGATCCTCTCCTACCGAGAGCAGTGAGATACGCATGAACCCGTTCCGCAGGAAGCCCGCCGAAGAAGCACCGCAGCGCGATCCCGCCATCGTGGCGATCGCCTGCCGGACGCGCGCCGGCTGGGACCTCATGACCATCCGCTCCGGCGCGGACGCGCTGGAACTGATTGCCACCGACCGGTTCGCGGCGGAAGACGCACGGGCGTCGCAGTGGATCGCCGGACAGCGCGCCGGCCACACCGTGGTGGCGCTCCCGGGTGCCGACGTGATCGTGCGCGCGGTGCAGCTTCCCAGCGCGGACGAAGGCCGGCTCGAGAGCGCACTGCAGCTCAACGCCACCACCTTCGTGCTCGGCCGCACGCCCGACTGGCGCGTGGCTTCCGCGCTGCTGCCAAGGGAGCGCGGCGACGGCGTCCGCACCGGCCTGGTCACCGAGTGGCCCGAGGATGCCGAGCGGCCGCACCTGCCCGGCGGCGTCCACGAAGGCAGGAACACCTCGTTTGCGCCCGCCGTCGCCGGGCTCGCAGCGCTCTCCGCATGGACCGACGGCACGCTGGTCTCGGTGGACGCGGCCAACGGCGTGCTGTCGATCTGCGTGCCCACAAGCCAGGGCCTGCTGATGCGCACGGTGCGGGCAGGAGGCGCAGGCGAGTCGATCGAACCCAGCGACGTCGCACAGGCAGTCGGCGAAGCCTGCGTCCATGCATCCGTGCCCGCCGCGGAAATCCCCGCGGCGATCGCCGGCGCGGTGCAATCCGCGTCGAGCGTGCTTGGCGGCGGATTCGGCTGCAGCGGCGGCGACCTCCGGCGTCTTTCGCAAATGCTCACCGGCATTTCCGCGGCCGACCCATCGGCGTGGTGGCGCGAGCACGGCCTGGCGGTCGGCCTGGCGGCGGCGGCCACGGGGCCCATGCTGGCACTCACCCGCCTGCAGTCCGCCGACCTCGGCGCCCGCCCCGATCGCGCCAGCGTGTTCATCAACCGCCTGTCCGAGCCCCGGACCGCGCGGCGCGTGCTGGTTGCCGGAGTGCTGTGCTTCGTCCTGGGTCCGGTGGTGATCGAGGGCGCGCGGCTCCTCCTGCTGCGATGGAAGCTGCCGGACCTCCAGGCCTACCAGCGGGCGGAAGACATCGATCGCAGGAAGCAGGCGATGTACCGCGTGCTGGGACGCCAGGGCGCGTCGATGACGAAGACGCTCTCCGACATCGCTTCCTGCGCGCCGGACGGCGCCGAGATCGAGTTCATCAACGTTGCGCAGTCCGCCAAGGGGCAGTCGGTGACCCTGCGCGGCAAGGCACGGCCCGCGGGCGGGCAGCAGAGTTCCGAGGTGATGATCACCATGGAACGGCAGCTGAGAGAATCCGGGGCGTTCGAGTCGATCCAGCGCAGCTCGGAAGCGCCCGATTCCCGCGGTTACCAGGAATTCACGCTCAATGCCACCGCGGTTCGCCCGACCTACCCGGTCAGCTTTCCCGAGTCGCAGGACTTTGCGCGCAAGTCGATGCGCATCCGTCGCTACGGCCCGCCACCGGCGGACGTCGATGCCGTGGCTTCGGGCCTGAACCCGAAGGACCTCGAGGCGGCGAAGGCCGCCGTAGCGAAGGGAACGCGGGCCGACGAGGAGATGGACGGCGCGGAGACCGGTACCTCCGACTCACGAGAAGCGACCGTGGCCCGTGCCGGCGACACGTCGCGTGGAGCGGCACAGCCCGGCGCAGCGGCACGCGGCGCAGCATCGACAGAAGCTCCCAAGTCCGGGGACACCACGGGAACGCGCGGCGCCACGAGTACCACGCTGAATGGGAGCACCACGCTGAAGGGTGCCGAGTCGAAGGCATCCGGCGCGCGCGTTGCGGACACGAAGGTCGCCGATTCCAAGAGCGCTGATGGGAAGAGCGCTGAAAGCAAGAGCGCCGCCTCCAAGGCCAGCGACGGCAAGACCGCCGAAGCCAAGACCACCGAAGCCAAGGCGGAAGACGCGAAGTCCGGCGATGCGAAGGGCGACGACTCCAAGGCCGCCGCCCGTGCGGCGCGCAGCTCCGGAAGCGGCCGTGGAGCGCTTGCCACCAGGAGCAAGCCCGGCGGAAGCTCCGAGCCCGAGCCGGCACCGACGCCGCTGAGCCAGAACGAGATCAACCAGATGAGCAAGGAAGAGGCGCGCGCCGCACTGGTGCTTGTCTCGAAGGCACGCAATCGGGCCGACCTTTCCGAAGAGGTGCAGGCGCGCCTCAAGGAAGAGTTCAACCTCCTGCTTGAGCGCTGCAAGCAGTAAACGACGAGCACGAAATGACGAACCTCCCCGCCAACGCCGACACCGCCGAACGGCCCCGCACCCGGGCCCCACGCCGTCCGCTGCGCGCGCAGGTGGCCGACCTCCGCGCGCGTTACGACGCCCTGCCGCAACGGCAGCAGTGGCTCGTGCTTGCCGCGATCGTGCTGGTGGCATGGATGGCGGCGGACGAGCTGATCTGGTCGCGAGCGCGATCATGGAGCGCGGAGAGCTCGCAGATCGAGGCGGCGCTCGACCGCGGCGCACGTCGTCAGGCAAGCGTCAATTCCGACCTCCGCCGAGCCGTCGGCACGTTCGGTGCGATCGAACCACCGGGCGCCGCGGCCACCGGGCGGGAAGAGCTGGCCAGCGCCATCGACGAAGTGCTGCGCAAGCACAAGGTGGCCGGCTATAGCTACGAGGCACGCAACGGCCAGCGCGTCAAGGACAGCGATGCCGGCGTGCTCGGGCCGGCCATCGACCGCCTGCAGGCCGAGGTGAAGTTCGAGACCACGGCCGAGGAATTCCCGCGGCTGGTGGCGGACCTCGAGGCGCACCCCGTCATCGACGGCGTGACGTCGCTGCGCATCCAGAAGAACGAGCAGAGCCGCAAGCTGGTGATCCAGGCAACCATCGAGACATGGGTCGTCTCGTCCGGCGGAAGGGGTGGACGATGAACTTCCGGCTGGAGCTTCCTTCAGGAATCCGCTGGTCGCCGCTGCTGATCGCAACGGCGATCGCAGGCGTGGCCGGCGCGTTCGTCGTGGTCGACCATGGCTTCTCCCTCTTCGTGGATCTCTTCCGCTCCTCCTCCACGGTGGAATCGGTGGACGTCACCACGCCGTTGCTGGCCCAGCACGAGGAGACCCACGGGCTCTACGAGCGCCGCTTCGAAGGACGCTCGCTCTTCTTTGCGCCACCCGACTGGAAGCGGAAGGTCCCACCGCCGCCGCCACCGCCGCCGCCCCAGCCTGCCCCGCCGCCGCCGCCGCCACCCACCGAGTACATGGGCCCCAAGCCCATCGGCATGCTCGGCAGCAGCGTGTACTTCGAGGGCAACAAGGTCATGGAGGTCGGCAAGGAGTCCGACGGAGTGACCGTGCTCGAGGTGGTTTCCCCGTGGAAGCTCAAGATCAAGCACAAGGGCAAGGAGTACGACGTCGCGGTCGGCCAGAAGCCCAGCGACTCGCTCTTCAAGCCACTCACCACCGCATCCACGCCGAGCGGGATCACCGTCGCGCCCCCCACTGCAGCAACGGGCGGAACCCCCTCTTCCTCCGGTACCTCCCCGTCCTCCGCCGCCGGAACCGTGCCTGGAACCGCCGCCAATCCCCCCGTGCTGAATGCCAGCCCGGCGGTCCCGGCGACCGTTCCCAATGCGGTCTCCCAGGCGGAGGTGGCGAAGATGGGCATGGACGCCGCCAGAGGGGCCTTGGCGGCCGTTTCCGCGGCCCAGGGGCGCCCAGACCTCGATCCGGCCGTTCGCCAGCGCCTGGAGACCGAGGAACAGTGGCTGACCGAGCGGCTCGAGACCCTCGGACGCTGAGCCGGGACTCCGCCGGGCGCCTCTTCAGGCCCCTCCCCGGGCCAAGGGTGATTCCATCCGGCTACCCTCACTGGACCGCAATCCTGCCCCCACTGCAGGCGTTTGCCCGAGGCACCAGATTGCGCCCACGGACCCGTCCGGAGCCGATGAAGTAACGACGCGCCCGACGCGCCACGACCCGCCACGAAACCCCGGCACCACGCCGCGGAGACCCCAAGTGAAGACCTGCCAGCCCACGTCACTCGCCCTGCTCGTTGCGATGCTTGCGTACCCCTCGGGAGCCGCCGCCGTCGCCGCGTTCCAGGATCCGGCTGCAGCACCGGCTGCCACCGGTGGCGGCGCGATGAACCAGCCCATGGAGCTCCCGCCCGAGGGACCCTCGCAGGCGGACAACCAGGGCCCTGCCAAGGGACGCAAGGCAGACACGACCGATGAGCTCGTCGGACTCCAGTTCCGCGATCAGGAGATCAAGACGCTCATCGACACCATCTCGCTGTGGACAGGCAAGGTGGTGATCCCGCGGGCGACGGCACTCACGCCCATCAAGATCACCATCGTCAGCGACCGCAAGATGCCCAAGGGCGAGGCGCTCAACCTGATCTTCCAGGCGTTCCGGCTGAACGAGCTGGGCGTCGTCGAGACCGAGGACATGATCCTCATCGACAACCTGAACAACCTCAACACGCTGCAGCCGGCCAAGGTGCTCGGTCCGGACGTCGACATCTCCGACCTGCCGGAGAACGGGAACATCGTCATCAAGGTGTTCCGCATCAAGAACACCAAGGCATCGCAGGTGTACGAACGACTCGGCGACTCGCTGCCGACCTACGCGACGCTGCAGGTGGACAACAACTCCAACCAGATCATCCTCGAGGGCGACATTGCGCTTGCCAAGCGCCTGCAGAACCTGATCGACCTGCTCGACCAGCAGGCGTACGTGGACGTGCGGACCAAGACGATCCGCCTGAAGTACCAGGACGCGCAGACGATCTCCGGCATCATCACGGACCTCTTCTCCGCCCGCGCCCCCACCGGCGGCGCATCCACCCCGCGACAGGGTGGTGGACAGCCGCAGGCGCAGCAGAATCGCGGCCGCACTCCGACGGCACCGGGCGGAGGCGGCGCGGTCGAGGTCGGTACCAGCGAGCAGTTGGTGGTGACCACCCTGCCGACCACCAACAGCCTCACCATCCGCGCCGAGCCCACGATCATGCACGAGATCGAGTCGCTCATCGCGGTGCTTGACACGCCTTCGTCCGCGGGCAACGACGGCATCTTCCGGCTCTACGACCTCAAGTACACCGACCCGCTCAAGGTGCAGACCGTGCTGCAGTCGCTGCTCGAGGGCGGCGGCGGTGGCGGCGGCGCGCGGCGTTCGACCGGCGGAGGCGCAGGCGGCCGGAGCACCGGCATCCAGCGCGTGCAGGGCATCGGCGGCGGAGGCGGCGGCGAGGCGGGCGCGGATGTCGCCATCGCCAACATCTTCCGCATCGAGGCGTACCCGGACTCCAACCGCCTGATCGTGGTCAGCAAGACCCCGGACAACTTCAAGTGGCTGGACATGCTGATCGCCCAGATCGACCAGCCGCTCCAGGCCGGCATGCCGCGGAACATCCCGCTGAAGCATGCGGGCGCGGTGGAGCTCGCCGAGATCCTCAACGCGCTGCTGGCGCAGTCCGGCTCATCGGCAACCATCCGCAGCCCTGAGGAAGGCCTGACCGGCATCGACTTCAACGTGGCGAGCGGTGGGCAGAACGGCACCACCAACACGAACGCGTTCACGAGCGGCAACACGAACCAGGCGGGCGCAGGCGGCGGCTCCGGCGGCATCCAGTTCCCCTGGCAGTCGGGCCGCGCCGCGGGCGAGGACCAGACCGAGGTCAGCGCGCTGGTGGGCAAGAGCCGCGTGGTGCCGAACGCCGGGCAGAACTCGCTCCTGATCCTGGCGCCGCCGGAGATCCAGGACAGCCTGGCCAAGATCGTGCAGGACCTCGACAAGCCCGGTCGCCAGGTGATGATCGCCGTGGTGCTGGCCGAGGTGCAGCTGGGCGACGACTTCCAGCTGGGCATCAAGTGGGGCCAGGACCTGAACCTCACCAACGGCAACAACGCCATCGTGATAGACCCGAAGTTCGTCGGCGCCAAGACCGACATCTTCGCACCGGACCTCTCGACCTCCGACCTGACCTTCACTGCCAGCGCGCAGGTGATCCTGCAGGCCCTCTCGGAAGAGACCACGGTGCGCATCCTGCAGGAGCCCCGCGTCTTCACGAGCGACAACAAGGAGGCGAAGTTCTTCCAGGGCCAGGACGTGCCCTTCCAGAGCTCGAGCCTCAGCGACCTGAACACGGGCGGCGGCGTGAACGCGACGTTCGACCAGATCCCGGTGGGCATCGGCCTCAACGTGCGGCCGCGCATCACCAAGGACCGCAACGTCAACATGCAGATCGAGGTGCTGCTCTCGAACGTGAACAACACGAGCCCGGTGGGCGTCGGCGGCAACCCGGTCATCGATCGCCGCCAGACGAACACCTCGGTCACCGTGAAGAACGGGCAGACCATCGTGCTCTCCGGCATCCGCAAGGAGACGGAGAACAAGATCAAGAGCAAGGTGCCGCTGCTCGGCGAAGTCCCGGTCCTCGACTGGGTGTTCGCCAGCACGAGCGAGACCAAGGCCACCACCGAGCTGCTGGTGTTCGTGACCCCGACCGTGGTGGACAACCCGGACGAGAACGACGCCAACTACAACAAGGACGAGCGCAAGCGCCTGCGTGAGCTGGAGAAGCCCGTCGCCGAGATGTCGAAGGAACTCATCAAGAGCCGCAACGTGAGGAGCGACGACGACACGGTGCAGGCTGGACCGAAGGACCCGCTGGCGCCGATCGAGGCTGGCCAGGAGGCCCCCGTTGCTCCGACCCCTGCCCCGGCGCCACCGGCTGCAGCAGCGCCCGAAGGATCGGCGCCAAGCAAGCCGGCGGACCCCGCTCCCGCGACGCCGAAGTGAACGGCCTCTCCTGAGGGCGCGCAACGTGACCGAGACAGGCAACACGCACAGGGCGGCTCACGCGGCCGCCCTGTTCGTTTTGGGGGCAGCGGCATGGGCAAGCTCGGTCGGCTGCGAGCGCCAGCGACTTTCCACCAAGGAGCGGCTTTCGCTGGCGTCCGATGTCGCGAGCGACGGAACGCGCACGGTGGTGATCGACGAAAGCAGCACGATCGTCAAGCGCACCCGCATGACGCTGACGCCCGTGACGCAGATGCCGTGGGACGGGCAGACGCTGCCGTTGGTCTCCCCGGATGGACGCAAGATGGTGGTGCAGACGTCCGGGACCGCCACGTGGGCGGAACGCGTGGGCGATCCGCTGGGCCCTGACGGATTCACGAGCCGCATGGAGGCCATCTCGCTGGTGGCAGACACGCCAGGGCTTCCCCTCTCGCGCCTGGACGGACCGTGGGTCCTGGGCCGCGGGGCAAGCGACGAGGGCTACCTGGTGGAGCGACCGAGGAACGATGGCGGGCGCGACATTGCCATGCAGCGGTGGTCGGGAAGCCTGGTTCCGGTGGTACAGGACGAGTGGTGCAACGCCTTCGCAACGGTGGCACGGGATGGGACGCTTGCGTGGAGCCGCCGCAGTCCCGAGGGTGGCGACTGGCAGCTGGTGTGCCGGCGCGATGGCGTGACGCGCGTCCTGGACGCGACGCCCGACAGCAGCTGGCTGATGCCGGTGTTCGGCGGCGATGGAACGGGAATGTTTGCGTTCCGGCTCGAGGGAGGCTCGCTGGTGGTGGCGTGGCTGCCCTTCGCTGCCGACGGGCTGCCTGCGGTGGATGCAACACGGGCGCCTGCGATGCTGGCCGTGGTCTCGCTCAAGGCAAACCTCTCGTGGGTGGTGCGGGCGCTGGCGCCGGTTTCGGGCCTGGCAGGCTCGCCGCCCACACGCGAACGCGTGGCATTCTGGATGCCGGACGCCGGCCGCATGGCGCTGTGGGCACCTGGCGGAAGCGTGGAGCAGCTCCTCGAGGGATCGTTCGCCTCCACCGTGGTGGATGCAGACAACGCGCTCGTGACGATGCCGGATGCCCTGATGCGGGAACGGCTGGGCGCGAGCACGAGCCGTGCCGAGTTGATGGCGAGCGGCGCGTGGATCACGCGGCCAACGACGATGTCCGCGGGAGAATTGGTGGCATTCCGAACAGCGAAGAATCGCCTGGAAGTGGCGCGCCTGGTGCTCAACCCGGAAGCGCCCGCGGAGCCGCCCACGCCGCCTCCGCCTCCGCGCTGACGCGTAGTGCGGCGACAACCAACTGAAGAGCAAAAAGAAATGCGCTGCCGGCGGGGCCTGGCAGCGCATGTGCATTTGGTGATGGAGACGCGGAGTCAGTCCTCGTCCTCGTCCTCGTCTTCGTCTTCGTCCTCGTCTTCGTCTTCGTC